>ERZ1673739.312-NODE-312-length-72209-cov-11.398980_pt1 | contig 72209 bp, 71 predicted proteins | sample MGYA00580210_ERZ1673739 | MGnify/ENA primary metagenome ERZ1673739 (study PRJEB41218, sample SAMN15661749) | gut metagenome | host: Homo sapiens | place: Canada: London | collected 2015-08-20/2019-03-30 | study: EMG produced TPA metagenomics assembly of... | reverse complement strand
TGGCAATGTCAAGGCAGATGTCAGAGTGGAGAGAGAAGAACAACCTGTTGGATAGTTATGATGAAGGCAAGAAAAAGGGTGTCATAGATTTATTATCCTTACAAATCAAACAGAAATTTGCTATTGATGCTAAAGAGTGGTTATCCACCTTAAACCTATCTCAGCTATACGAGCTATCCAATAAGCTACTTACCTGTGATACTTGGAAAGATCTACAACAAGCTATGAAGCAGTAGGTATCAAAATGTTTATTACAAAATAAGAAAGCATAAGAAAAGCCCGAGTGGGCTTTTTCATAATAAGAGCTGTAAATGTGTCGAGTGGAAAAATTGAACTGTGTGCTTATTTTATCTTCATATATTGTTTAATAAGTATGGATTGCTATGAACTTTGAATATTTTTTAATGTGAGGAAGGATAAAGTGATTGATCCTAATAGAATTATTCTGTTGCTTTTTCAAAAAAACGTCGAAAAAGTTAGAGATTTGATAGGAATACTAGGTCTAAAAGAAACTAGGACAAAAAAGGTGTTGTGTGCCTTAGTGGCAGAAGGAAAGCTTATAGATGGCGGAGTAATCAAAGAAAAGCGATAAAAAAACCTGCTAATTGGTTATGGACTAGCAGGCTCTTTCCCTACAATTCTTTCTAATTCTATCTCCCTCAGCGATCAAAAAGCTTTCTACGCTCGGTTGCCTGAACAAAAAGGCGCTTCAATTCTTTTTCATCATTGTTTTGCAGCGTATTCTTCAAATGATTGATTTCAGCTACAAAATCCTCGATTTCACGAATCAAGATATCTTTATTCATGAAGAACAATTCACTCCAAAGAACCTCATTGATGCGAGCAATGCGGGTTAAATCACGAAAGCTATCACCCGTATAATCAACAAGATGGGTATTATCGTTGGTATTCATCAAAGAAACCGCAATGGCATGGGTTAACTGTGAAACAAAACCAATCATTTTATCATGCTCCATCGGATCTAGTATCGAAATATTCGCAAACCCTAACAGTTTCGCAAACTCCTGCATACATTCAATGGCGGAAATGGTGTTATTTCCGGTAGGTGTAATGATGAAATTAGCATTGTGAAAGATAGTGTCATCGGCATACTGTACACCACTGACTTCTTTTCCTGCCATGGGGTGCGAGGCAATAAATTCCAAATCTGATCGCAGTATGGCTTGAACATCTTCCACAATTCCTTGCTTCACACCACAGACATCGGTTAATAAAGCATTTGTTTTAATAAGAGATTGATGCTGCTTGATCCATGGCAATATAGCATTTGGATATACAGCTAAAATAATTACATCGGCTTGTTGAATCAGCTCATTTCCAAGTGTCGCCCCATGTTTGATCATACCTTGTGCTTTTGCATAATCTAAGCTTTCCTGCTGAAGATCAATGGCATCGACATGAAAGCCCTGTTTTGATAAAGCACAAGCATAACTCCCTCCAATCAAACCAAGACCGACGATGAGAAAACGTGTATCTTTTGTGATCATAACAAATCCACCTTTCCGCCAACTTTTTTAAAATCTTCAAAGAAGGTTGGGTAGCTTTTTTCAATCGCTTGGGCATCTTCGATGATTGCTTCTTGTCGGCTAGCCATTGCCGCAACACTTAACGCCATGACAATGCGATGATCGTTATGCCCATATAAAGAAGTTTGACAAATCGGATTAGGGTTATGCTGTATGGTAATCGTATCCGGTGTAGAGGTAATATTCGTACCAAACTTTCTTAATTCCTCCTCCATTGCCGCAATGCGATCGCTTTCCTTGATACGTAAACGAGATGCATTATAAATATGGGTAGTGCCTTCTCCATACATACCAAGTACACAAACAATAGGACCTAAATCCGGACAGTTTTCTAAATTGATAGCTTGTCCTATTAGCTTGGCAGGGTGAATACGATAGCCGTCCTTTAATGTATCAATCAAAGCACCAAATTGTTTTAAAATATCAATGATCTGTTTATCTCCTTGCTTGGAGCTTGGCGTTACACCATGTAAGGTAATACCATTGGAAATAGCACCTAATACGGCAAAGAAGGCAAGCTGAGAATAATCTCCTTCAATGGTATAATCGCAGGCTTGATATTGCTGATTGCCGGGAATGTATAGTGTATATTCATCACGATAGTATGCCTTCACACCAAAGCGTTCCATCATTTCCAAGGTTAGATCAATATATGAACGTGATTCAAACGGTGGCTCAATGTGAATTGTGGAATCTTCAGTTAATAATGGAAGGGCAAATAGTAAGCCGCTGATGAATTGACTGGAAACATCTCCCTTTAGTGTATACCCTCCGGCTTGTAAGGACTGATGAATGTGAATGCCTGAAGGTGTATGGGTAAAATCCAGTCCTTGCTTATGAAAGATATCCGCATAAACCTTTTGCGGACGATCGAGCAAGCGGCCTTGACCGGTGAAGGTAATATCTTGATTGCATAAGGAAAATATAGGGATAAAGAAGCGCAACGTGCTGCCGGATTCGTTACAAAAAATTTCCTTGGCAGCTAACTGTTGAAAGCTTTGAACACCTCGAATATAGAGTGTGCTTCCATCTTTGCGAATACTTGCGCCAAGCTGCTTCATGCCTTCTATCGTTGCGAGAATATCTTTTGAATAAGCGACGTTTTGAATTATGCTTTCTCCATGAGCAAGTGCCGCACAAATAATTGCGCGATGAGACATGGATTTGCTAGGAGGAATATGAATGCTGCCAGTGCTTTTTGATGGCAATAGATGAGCTTTCATTTATAAATCTCTCCCGATGACCTTCGCAATCGCACGTCCCTTGCGAATGACCTCTGCAAAGCGATCAGGACGTAGGGATTGTGCACCATCGCTCCATGCACATTCCGGTTGGTTATGCACCTCAATCATCAAGCCATCAGCTCCTGCCGCAATTGCCGCCAGTGAAGCAGCTTCTACCAATTCCCAATCACCGGTCGCATGACTTGGATCGATGATGATCGGTAAATGAGTTTTCTTTTTAATAATCGGAATAACACTTAGATCCAAGGTATTACGTGTTGCCGGTTCAAAGGTACGAATACCACGCTCGCATAAAATCACCTTTTCATTGCCCTCGCTCATAATGTATTCCGCACTCATGATCCATTCCTCAATGGTGTTTGCCAAGCCACGTTTTAAAAGAATCGGTTTATCTGTTCTTCCAACAGCTTTTAATAAATCGAAGTTTTGCATATTACGAGCACCGATTTGAATAATGTCTACATTTTCCACAAATTCATCTAATTTATCAATGCTCATCAATTCGCTGACAATCGGAAGGCCGGTTTGTTTACGTGCCGCAACCATAGCCTGAATGCCTGCACTTCCCATGCCTTGAAAAGCGTATGGACTGGTACGAGGTTTGTAAGCACCACCACGAAGCATCACAGCACCTGCCGCTTTGACATCTTTGGCTAACTGTACGACCATATCTTCACCCTCGACCGAACAAGGACCGCCGATAACAACAAGCTTTTCCTTGCCGCCGATACGAATGCCATTTACTTCTACAATGGTATCATCAGGGTGAAACAAGCGACTTGCTTTTTTATAAGGGGAAGAAACACGAACGACGCTGTCCACATGAGGATTGGCTTCAATACGTTTTGGGTCGATACGGCTGGTATCACCAACGACACCAAAGACATTATAGTTTTCGCCGATGCTTTCATGAATTTGTAAGCCTTGTGCTTTTAACTGATCCATAACCTTTGCGATATCTTGAGCAGAGGTATTTTTTTTCATTGTAATAATCATAATTGTATTCTCCTATCGTTTTTTATAAATGTGAAGCTGCTTCTTTTTCCAATAATAAATCCAAAACACCAAGCGCTAATACGCTGTCTACGACAACTCTTGCTCGATGTATGATAGCCGGATCATGACGTCCTTCAATCACTAGCTTCACCGCTTCCTTAGTTTTGGCATCTATGGTATCTTGCTGTTTATAAATAGAGGGCGTTGGCTTTACAACGGTATGAATAAGAATCGGCATACCATTGGAGATTCCACCGTTAATTCCTCCGTTGTTGTTGGTTTTGGTTTTTACCTTTGTATCAAAATATAAGGCATCGTTTACTTCACTTCCATAATGCTTGGCAAAATCAAACCCCAAACCAAAGGAAACGCCTTTGATTGCCGGAATGGAAAAAAGCAGATGGGATAGATGACTTTCTAGGGAATCAAAGAACGGTTCTCCGATTCCACAGGGAAGATTATAAATACAACTTTCTAATATACCGCCAACACTGTCTCCCTGCTTAGCAGCATCTTCAATACAAGAGTGCATAGCCTGTGCTGCATTATCGTCTAATACCGCAAATTCCAGCTCGTGAAGCTTGTTGATTTGTTGTGTGAGCATGGTTTCTTCATGATGAAATGGTGTATCACAGATTCCATGTAGATTTTCAATGTGCGTCGCGATCTCAATTCCTTTTTGTTTTAGTATTTGTATGGCAATCGCTCCTGCCGCTACCAATGGTGCGGTTAATCGGCCACTGAAATGTCCTCCGCCTCGGTAATCCTGATAGCCGTTATACTTTACCTCAGCACAATAATCGGCATGCGAAGGACGAAGTTGATAACGGGTTTTGGTATAATCCTTGCTTCTGGTGTTGGTATTTTCAATAAGAATGGTTATGGGTGTACCGGTTGTATAGCCATTGAAATAGCCACTGACGATATGCACCTCATCTGCTTCATGACGTTGAGTGGAAATACGACCTTTTGCTTTGCGTTTTTCCATTTGTTTTTTTATTAAATCTTCATCAATGGCAATACCGGCAGGTAATCCATCAATAACACAGCCGATTGCCGCTCCATGACTTTCTCCGAATAGGGTAATTTGTAATAGATTTCCAAAGGTATTTTTCATAAATTAACCTCCTAGCTTTGTTTTCAATAGTTCAAGTGGTGTTTCGATCAGCTCTGCTTTGCCAAGCTCTTTTACATGCACGCAGGTAACGCTGTTGCCACTGGCTTTTTTATCGTTACAAAGTAAATGATAGATGCTTGTTGGATCAAAGCTTGTTTCCTTTTGAATGCCCAAGCGTTCATATACACGCAACACACGCTGTTTGAGGCTTGGATCGTCTATAAAATAAAGCATTCCCATGGCGACACATTCTCCATGCAGGTATTCCTCTAGGTGATAGTAGCTTTCAATCGCATGTCCGATCGTATGTCCGAAGTTTAAGATTTTACGTAGATTTTGTTCCTTTTCATCTTTTTCCACAACTGCTTTTTTAACACAGAGTGCCTTGTATAAGATTGTGTCATAGACCGCTTGTATATCTTCGCTTTCAAATAGCTCAAATAGGGAAGCGTCATAAATTAAACCGGCTTTTAAAGCTTCGATCAAGCCATTGATATAGTGGCGTTTGGGCAGACTTTGTAAGGTGTCGGGATCAATGATGACCTTGCATGGCTGATAAAATGCACCGATGATATTTTTGACTTCATTTAAATTTACGGCAACCTTGCCTCCGATGCTGGAATCAATTTGGGATAGCGTTGTTGTTGGAACTTGAATGAAATCTATCCCTCGCATATAGGCAGAAGCGACAAAGCCGCTTACATCACCGATTACACCTCCGCCTAATGCAAGCACGCAATCTTTGCGGGAAAAGTGATTGTTTAAAAGCTTCTCGCAAAGTGCTTGAAAGGTAGATAGCTGTTTGCTGGCTTCTCCTGCCGAAAGAACCTCGATATAGGCTTCCTTGCATTGTTTGGCAATCGTATCTGTATAGGCTTTAGGTACATTTTCATCGGTAATGATCATGACCTTGCGTTTTAAATCAACAACCTCTTGGATATGAGCAAGAATTCCATGCTCTACCAAAATATCGTATCCGTTTTCTTTTAAATCTACATGTAGCTTCATACTAACCCTCTCTTCTTAAAGAAAAAAGCATCAATCTTTTACGATAGATGCTTTTGTTTTCGTTATAAAGTATATGGAAAATAACCACTCATTGCTGGCTTTATAACGATATCAGCTAAAATAATACATTTTTTTATTTGCCAAAGTGATCACTCCATTTTTTATATCATAATACAAAGTGTAAAGAAATGCAAGAAGTAGAGGCCTTGTTTCCTAAATTTTGAGGGAAGCGCGTAAATTCTTCGTCATTTTTTAAAAATGAATATTTTTCATCTAGTAAGTTTTATTCTGTATTTTACTGCTAGTATATAAAAAAGAATCTTTCTAACATAAGGTTTTTCTGTTTATATTAATATACTTATAAGTATTATACTTACGAGTATATTAATTTTTGATAAGAAAAAAGGATTTTCATTTGATTATAGCTGTGAATTTATCTTGATTTTGATTTTTTGTAGCTACATTATAATTTTCTTTCCCATCTAGCCATCACGATTTTGAAATCTTCTGCACAACACCCAAAGAAATGCGATATAATAATAACCAAGAAATAGCCAAAGGAAGTGAAACTATGTCAAAGTTGGAAGAAGCACGCTTAACCATCAATGAAGTCGATGAAGCCATGGCACAGCTGTTTGAAAAACGCATGCAGGCAGTGGAAGAAGTTGTGAAATACAAGAAGGAGCATCATTTACCTGTACTCGATGAAAAACGTGAAGCCTTTGTTATCGAGCATAATACAAACTATATTCAAGAACAAAAATATAAAGCAAGCTATCATGAATTTATGAAACAGCTGATGGGAGTATCCAGAGCCTATCAGAAATCGGTTTTATACCATGATGTGATTGGTTTTCAAGGAGTAGAGGGAGCCTTCTCGCATATCGCAGCCAACCGCATCTTTCCGGATCTAAAGAAAAAACGCTATGCGACTTTTGAAGAAGTATTTAAAGCGGTTGTCAACCAAGAGATTGCCTATGGTATCGTACCATTTGAAAACAGCTACACCGGTGAGGTCGGAGAAGTATTGGATTTGTTGATGCAATACCCCGTCTATGTGCAAGGAGATTATGATTTACGCATATCACAAAACCTATTGGGTATCAAGGGATCATGCTTAGAGGATATCAAGCAGGTATATTCTAAGGATCAAGCCATTCATCAATCCAAGCAGTTTTTACAGGGGCGCGGTTATGAGCTGATTCCTTATCCAAATACCGCATTAGCAGCAGAATATGTTGCAAGAATGCAGGACAAAAGTAAGGCTGCAATCGCAGCTAAGGAAAATGCAGAGCTGTATGGCTTGGATATCTTGGCAGAGAATATCAACACCAGTGATCAAAATACAACCCGTTTTCTGATTCTTGGAAAAGCCTTGTGTACCAAAGGAAATCGCTCCAGTCTGGCTATCATTGTGCCACATGAGGCAGGGGCTTTGGTTGCGGCTATGAATTTGATTGCGAAATATGGCTTTAATATGCAAAGTATCATTTCCCGTTCTATAAAAGAGCGGCCATGGGAATATTATTTCTATATCGAAATTGACGGCAATATTCACGAAGCACAGGAAAAGAAGCTATTAGCGGAACTGAAAGAAGTTTGCGAGCAAGTAAAAATACTTGGCTTATATGAAACGAAAGGAAGGGATTAGCATGAGCTTTGTAAAACGAAAGGTAGATAAAACACCGATTGAGGATACCGTATTTGCGATTGTTAAAAAAGCAAAGGAGGATAAGGAGCGTGTCGGAGCAGAAAATGTTGTCGATGCGACCATTGGTTCTTTATATAATGAAGAAGGCAGCATCGTAGCCTTCGATAGTGTATTTACACCCTACAATCAGATTGCTAAGGAAACAAAGGCAGCTTATGCCTCCAGCTTTGTTGGAAACGAGTCTTTTCGCAAGCAGGTGTATGAATGGGTTGTAGGAAATCGCTCGGCATTAGCACATAGCGTGATTGCGACACCCGGAGGAACCGGAGCTGTTGCGCTAAGCGTACAAGAAATATTAGATGAGGGAGAAACACTGGTAATTCCGGAAATTGCATGGGGTTCTTATCGTTTGATGGCAGCCATGAATAATGTAGAGGTTGCTACTTACTCTTTGTTTGAAGACGATCATTTTAATATGAAAAGCTTTAAAGAGGTATGTGAAAAAGTCATGCAGAAGCAAAAGAAACTATTGGTGGTTATCAATGATCCATGCCATAACCCAACCGGTTACTCCTTAAGCATGGAGGAATGGAAGGAAATCGTTGCTTTCTTAAATAGTTGTGCAAAGCATGGTGAGGTTGTATTGTTAAATGATATTGCCTATATTGATTATTCCTATGATTTAGAGCATTGTCGTGATTATATCTCTTGCTTCGACGCTTTCGATGAAAAAGTGATGTGTGTGATTGCATTTAGTTGCAGTAAATCTTTAACCTCCTATGGCTTACGTTGTGGTGCGGCGATTTTAATGGCGAAAACACAACAGCTTGTACGAGATGTAGAAATCGTATTTGAAAAAGCCGCAAGAGCAACATGGTCGAATATTCCTAATGCTGCCATGGATAATTATACGCAAGTTACTACAACGAATGTAGAAGCCTATATAAAGGAAAAAGCAAAGTATATTGCTTTATTGAAGGAGCGAAGCGATATCTTCATGAAAGAAGCTAAGGAATGCGGACTGGCATGTTATCCATATAAAGAGGGCTTCTTTGTAACAGTAGCCATGGATAATGAAACACGTGATTGCTACCATGAAGCTTTAATGAAGGAGCATATCTTTACCGTTAAGGTAAATAAGGGAATTCGTGTTGCTGTATGCAGCTTAAGCGTTACAGCAATCAAGGGCTTGGCAAAACGAATGAAGGAAATCCTAGATACGTTATAAAACACCGCAAGGTGTTTTCTTTTATGCTTCTAAGGTGCATGTAGATAAAATGAGGATATTTGTAACACTAATAAGACATAAGGAAAAGAATTTGATGAAATCTATCAATTATGGTAAGTGAATAAAAATTGGTAAATGTGAAGGCAGAAGCCTATTACATATAAATCATAATACTTTAAATAAGTAGATAAAAAAATTAAATTATAACGTTTTTTCAACAAAAAGTACACATTTTTTACCAGTATCTTCTAAGCTTAAATATATGGCTTATTAAGTCATTTAATATGATAATACATAATTTTCCAAAAAACAATAATTTGGTAAAAAATGTGTACATTATAAACCATTAAATAAAAGGGTGAAAAATCCGTTTGTTTTTTTGCGATATACATACCCTGACATGTCTGGTTATAGAAAAACTGGAGGATTTATATGCAATTGAATATAACAACAGACTATGCAATTAGAATTGTTTTATATCTAGCTACATCACAAGGCAAATCAACTTCAAAAGAGTTACCAGAGAATTTGTGTATCCCTTAGCATTATATATTAAAGGTAACCAAAAAGTTAGAAAATGAAAAATTGATAAATGTATAGAATGGAAAAAATGGCGGATTTTCCATTGCGAAAGACAAAGCGCAGATTAACTTATTAGATATTATAAAATTGATGGAACCTACCATTAAGATAAACCGATGTTTAGAACCGGATAAGTATTGTAGTCGATGTGCAACAGAATATTGTTCTGTTAGAAAAACTTATTGTTTTCTACAAAAAATTATGGAGGAAAGATTATCTTCAATTACTGTTGAAGAAATATTGAAACAATAGTTTGTTATAAGGGGAATGAAAGAATGAAAAAGACAAAAGCGACACGATTATTATTGTTGATGTTGAGTTTAGTAGTGGCTTTCTCTTCATTTAATGTATATGAGATTTCAGATAAAAATATATATGCTGAAGTAAATGAGAATGAAGATTATATAGCTCCGGCTGAATTATCTGAGGACTATTCACATTTATATAAGGACGAAGCAATTCATATTTATAATCTTGAACAATTAAAAGCCATAGGTACTAATCAAAAAGTTAAGGATTTGGACGAAACAAAAGAAGGCTTTGGTTTGGGAAAGGATATTGTTGTTGATAATCAAACAATTACATATTCATTAGACGCAACTTACATATTAGAAAACGATATTGCATTAAATGGAGAAAAATGGAATTTGCCAGAAGGATTTAATGGTTCATTTCTTAGTAAACAAGAAACAGGCTCTCCTCAATTATATGATGAAGATACAGATACTATTTACATATATAATTCATATCAATTAGATTTGATACAAAGTGATTCAGCTTCATTAGAACCGATATTATCATTAGATTATGATGTAACTCTATTTGGACAAGGCAAATTGATCTATCCGAATAATTCACAAGATTATGTAACATATAGCAATGAACATACTTATGTTCTTTCAAAAAACTTTACTGCTTTACGACCTGCAACTGAGGCAATAAAAGTACAAAAAGAACAAGAAGAAAAGAAACAAGAAATAGAGATTTTGCAGAATAACAGATGGGGAAATGCAGAGTTATCCGGTAGAGATTATATAGGACAGGTGTATAAAGAATTAAATGGCGTTAAATATATTCTCATAGGGAACAAACAACAGTTGGCTGCTATCGGTTCAAATAAACAGGTGACACCAACACTGGTTCTTCACAAAATGCCTGGTCTTTTAAATCCTACGAGCAAATATACACCTCTTTATCCAGGAGATGCGGATTTCAAAGCGGACATAACATTAACTTTGGATAAATCTGATAGTATAAACTTTAAATACTTTGATGGAAATATAACTGAGTTGATGAATGTAGATTTTTCAAAAGGTTTACTAGGTAGTGTTAATGATATTTTAGGAGGTTTATTGGGAGGCTTATTAACAGGAGACCATGAAATTTTAGGTTATGATAGTCAGAATGGAACTTATATTTCAGAAACAACTTTAAAATCGGAATATTCAGATTTAAAGTATTCCGGTGATGCGAATTATATTATTTTTAGAGATATTGACTTAAATAACATTGAGTGGAAGCCATTGATGTTTAGTGGCACAATGGTCGGTGCTGTTTCTGAAGATAAAAATACTGAAAGTACTTTATGGAATGATAGTGGAATTGTAAATACAAGGCAATCTGTAATTTCTAATATTACAGTTAATCAAACTTCTCCGATCGACATAAAAGAACAATCAGGTGTAGGATTTTTTGGAAGTATCATGTCAAAATCTACTCAAAAAATAGGTGTTGTAGACCAACAAGTTTCTGTAAAGAATATAAAGCTTCAAAATATTTCTGTAACAAATGCAACTAGCGAGATTGTGGATCATCGCGGATTGATACAAGGTCTTTTAGAGCTCTTAGATAAACTTCTATCTGGATTGTTAGGGGATCTTGGAGATGTGTTAGGAAATTTACTGAATCCTAATGGTGATGGAGATCCAAGTGTTTTTGCGACTGGTTCATTTGCAGGTAGAATTAGCGGTGATGTATCTGTCGAAGATTGTGTTGTAGAAAATGTAATAAAAATAAGTAACGTAAATGACTTAACCGGTGGCTTTGTCGGACATGTTGAAGGAATTACAGAATATGGTGGCTTACAAGATGCTTTAGGAACCCTTACTACGATTCTAGAAGAAATTTTAAATATTATTCCTTTTGTAGATTTAGGGACATTGATTGAGGTACTCTTAGATGGAAACATTATTGATTTAAACAAACTTATTCCAACCGGCTATAAAAGCCCAACCATTTCGAATTGTTATCTTGATAATAGTGGCAATAATTTATCAGTCGGAAATATAGCATATAATTATCAAGGAGGTTTTGTTGGAAAAGCAGTTGGAACACAAATCAAAAATTCTTCAATCAAAGCGAATAGTTTAACTGTTGCAGGAAAAAATATGGCAGGTGGATTTGCGGGATATAGTGCAAATGCTGAATTAGTCGGTGTGTTAAATGGTTTAGGTATAGAATTATTCAACGCATTTCAACTTAATACATTTTTGTTAAACGGTCGTGTAGAAACCAATAATTTAAGTGTTCATGCAAATGAAAAGTATGGTGGAGGAATCAGTGGGGCGTTAGCAAACAGTTTTATCGTCGATTGCAGTGTATCTGGAACAACCAATATTACAGCCGATTCTTATGCCGGTGGAATTAGTGGGATTGCAGCCCTAGGGCAATCAATTGCCTTAAAAGACTTCTATACTGGAAAAAAGGACTTAACAGGATTATTAGGAAGTTTATTAAGTGGAATATTAACGCAAGATGAAGAAAATGTATTGCTGTCTTTAACAGGGATTAGTCCAAGTGTCCTAGCTGGGAATGAAATAACAGGTTCATTAACTGTCAAAGCAAATGATAAGTATGCCGGAGGCATGGTTGGTCAAGGAGATGGCGTAAAAATTATTTCTTCTTCTGACTTAGAAGCAAAATCCTATGTTTGGAAAAATGTAATAGATGAATTAAATTACACAGTATTAGGAAGAAAGAATACGATCTCTAATTTAAAAGAAATTTCCGCTCAATCTCGTAGTGGTGGAGTTATCGGAGAAGCAAAAACAGCAAGCGCCGGAGGAATCTTAAATAAAACTTTAGGAATTGGAAATTTCTTAGGGTTTGAAATTGAAAATATAACGGTATCGAGCATTGATACACCGGGAATTATTCATGCAACCCAAGACTATGCAGGTGGATTTGCAGGTAAAGCAATGGGTGGAACAGTTTCAAATGTGCATATCAGTGAACTTCAAAAAGTAGAAGCAAACAATTATGCAGGTGGATTTGCTGGCTATGGTGGAACCGGAAGTTTAGCTGAAACCGGGGCATTGAATATACTTGGTTTAGTTGAAATAGCAAACTTGCTTGATCTGGCACAAGGGCTTGTCTTGGATATTAGCGAATGTGATGTGCAGGGAACAACAAATGGATTTACAGTAAAAGCATTAGGAACAAAAACATCTGATGTTGATGTAACAAAATATTATGCCGGTGGATTTATCGGAAAATCAACAAGTGTACATATTCGTAATTCTCATGTAAAAGGACTAAAAGATGTTACAGCTGATGGGATAAGCGGATATGCCGGAGGTTTTGCAGGTGCAACAGAAACCGGAGGCTTAGCTGATGCTGCTAATAAGGATACAGAGGCACTAAAGCTTTTAGGAATTAATGGCTTGTTAAATGCTGTTTCATATTTGGTTTCTGATTTTAAAAATACAACCGTTGTTTACCAACCGGAATCTGCAGAGGTTGCGCAAGTACGTGCAGCTTATGCCGGTGGTTTTATCGGAGAAATGCAAAGCGGATATATAGATAACAAAGGGTTAGATAAGCCTTATGCAGTATCTAATATATTAAATGTCAAAGGAACATATTATGCCGGTGGATTTGGTGGAAAAATCTATTCAGGTGGGTTAGCGACTGCCGGGGATTTATCCATTTTAAATGGACTCTTAAACATTAATGCCAGTAACCTGTTAAGTGTTTTAAACGTCTATATTCCAATCATCAATTCAGCAGGGGTTTCTTCAAAAGGACTTATTGTTGAAGTAACCTCAACAGATATAAATGATAGTAATTCCGGTAGTGCCGGAGGTTATGTCGGATATGGAAGTGGATTAAAAATCAGCAATTCCCATGTAAATCAGTTAAGACATACAACGGTTAAAGCGCCAAGTGATTTAAATAGCAATGATGGATCTTCCTATTTTTCTGATCAATCAAAATATGCAATCAAAGGATTACGATATGCCGGTGGTTATGTTGGTAAATTAGATATAGGAAGCTCGGCTGCGTTAGGTTCAGGGTTAGGCGTTCTTGGTAATGTTTTAGGTTTAAATGATGTAACACAAGCGTTAGATGTTGTGGCATCACAAATTGAACATTCAAATGTTTTAGGTGAAGTAGGAGGATATTCCGTACTTGCTAACTTCAAAGCTGGCAATGATCTACAAGGTCATTCCGGTGGATATGCAGGATCGATTGATGGTTCATCGCTTCAAGATTGCAATGCTTATAATTTTGAATATATTATCGGTCAAGAAACGGCCGGTGGATATGTTGGTAGAATGCAACCGGGAAATGTGGCAAGCGTTATAGGAAATGCTGATATTTTAGGCGGTTTATTAGAGGTTGAAGGAAATCTGTTATCAATTCTTCAATCATTTATCCCAATGATTTACAATTCAGAAACCACATCTGTTCCATGTGGTGGTGCAGTTCGTGCAAATGCTGCTAGCGATGAAACACGTGAAAGAGGTTTGGCTGGTGGTTATGTTGGACATAACATTGGTGGAAGAATCGAAGGAATGTCTGAAAGGGAATGGAATAAAAAGAAGCCTACTGTTTTAAAAGAAAATGCAGCAGTGCGTATTCGAAATGTCTATGGATATGAATTCGCCGGTGGTTTTAGTGGCCGAACAGAAAATGCAAATGTTGCAGATACAGGAAATTTGCATATTTTATTTGGTATTATCAATATTAGCAATCCTTTGTCTGCTCTTGGAGCTGTTTATTCTACGGAAACAAACACAGCGGTATATGGACCATTAAGAAAATTAACCGTTGATGTATGGAACGCTTGGGTAGGAGTAGTTGGAGTCAATGGAGCATACGGTCAGCAGCTACAAGAATTAGGAAAAGTAGAAACACAAGAACAGTTAAATGGAATTATTGAAAAATATGCTTATGGATATGATGTTAAGGCTGCTAGAGAAATCGCAGGTACATTAGCAACGCAAGGTGGCAGTGCCGGTGGTTATGTTGGAAGAATGGATGGAGGTGTTGTAACTTCCGGGCAAGCACACGATATAAAATTAGTTACTGCTTATCGAAGCAGTGGCGGGTTTGTCGGTGAGATGTCAAGTGCCGGTGTAGCCAATGTCGGTGGCATTCAAATAGGAGATCTTGATGTTGTAGGTTCTTTACCGGTGTTACAGACGTTTGTACCGGTGATTAAGACTTCCTCTGCTTACGGCTATCGTTCAGGAGCAACGATCCTTGCTAACGGAACGGATTTAAAAAATCAACAAGGAAATGCCGGTGGTTTTGCAGGTATCATCATCGGTGGTCAAATCGAAGGAAAAGAAGGTAATTTCTGTTCGATTGAAAAATTAAAAACAGTCAAAGGAACCAATACGATCGGCGGCTTTGTCGGAAGTATCCTTTCAGGAAGTGCTGCAGAAGTAAATATCGGTTCAAATGACGGATTGCTTCCGATATTATTAAAACCTATTTTAGGAAATCCGGATAAGTTAGCTTCTTTATTAAATGCAACGGTATCCACAATAAAATATGCCAAAGTAGATGCATGGGATAATTGGGGTATTACAATTGACGGAAGATATCAAAAAGAAAATGATCCAAACACGCAATATACCTATGCAAGCGGTGGTTTTGCAGGAAATATGAGTGGAGCGGTATTAGGCGATAAAGGTAGCAATAGCGATTCATTGATTGTAAACAATATAAGAAAAGTAATTGGCGGAGAACACGTTGGCGGTTTCTTTGGACTAGCTGATGTGGCAGCCGTTGCTGAAGTAGGGGACAATGCATCAAATGGTATTTTAGGTCTCATTAAACTAGGTGAATTAGATGTACTAGATGCCTTTCGAACATATATTTATCATGCATCAGTGCGTGGATCAACTGAGCATGGACTAATTGTCAGTGCCAATACGCAAAACGAAGCAGGTGGCTTTGAAAGTACAGTACAAACGGGAAATGCCGGTGGATTTGGCGGAAGCTTATTAAACGGATCTGTAAAAAATGCAAGCGTTACGAATTTGAATCAAGTAAATGCATTAAATTATAGCGGTGGTTTTATCGGACATCTTGGAAAAAGCGGAGTTGTTGATTTAGATAAAGCAGCAACCGGAGGCGCACTTACCGGCTTGTTAAATGCCACAGCCGGAGTATTGGATAACTTTGGTTCTCATTGTGATGATTGTAAGGTTGATGGAATCCAAGAAGGTTTTCTTGTAAATTCACAAAACGGAAAGGAATCTATTTCCGGTGGGTTTGCAGGTCTTGCGGATCTTGCGAAAATAGATAATAGCCATGTTACAAACATCAAGAAAGTAAACAGTGATCAAATTGCCGGCGGGTTTGTTGGAAGAACAACATTCTCTTACTTGGCAGATATTGATGCCGGTTCCACTACATTATTAAATCCTGTTTTGAGTATTGTAAATAAATTATTGGATATTTTATATGTTGGTGATTTGCAAAACTTAGGTGTAATTGATTTAGGTCTTGGAAAACTTTTAGAGATCAAATTGTTAAGTGATGGAAAAACACTTTCCGTAACACTTCTAGGATTACCGATTTCTGTTGCTTTAGTAAGAAACAACGGAGATGGAACAAGTGATCTAGCTCAAATCCATATTGGGGACAGTTATATTGAGATACCTTGTACAAGTGCAGATGGAAATCATATAAGTAAGGAAGATAAGAAAAATATCAATATCGGATTAATCAAATCCAATCGTACAAGTATTAAAAATTCTTCAATTACAGGAATTTCAATTGGCTATGATGTTTTTGGTGGCGGTGCAAATGATGAAAAAGATGGCACAGATCAAGAAGGATATGCCGGTGGTTTTGTAGGCTATAATGATGAAGGATTATTTGAAAATAATCAAATGTATTATGCAGATACCATTCGTGGTATAAAAGATAAGGTTGGTCCGTTTGTAGGAGAAACTTCCTTAGATTCAAAATACGATTTTAATACAGTTGAAAATATTGAAGGAAACCACAACGGATATCGTGTTTATCGTGATCATAACGAGTTAACTTCTCTTATAGTCGGTGGTGAAAAGATAACTGCAGAATCATCGAATATAAATTGGAATGAGTTTGTAATCTCACATATCAAAGATGTTGAGACATTTGATAAGTTCGAAAATGCTATTCTTTCTAGCGTTGATATAAAGGAAAAAGCAGGGGTTTATGTTTCATCAGCAAAAGCAGTATTGATGGAAGATAAAAAAACATCGGATAATGAGGAAAATTTAACTCCACCGCCATCTGATATGCAAGATCCTTGCGATGAGTTAATCAATTTAACAATCAACAAGATTTGGAAAGATTTTGGCAATTTTGAAAATATTCGCCCAGCTCAAATCGAACTTCTTTTAACAAGAACATACGAAGCAAATGGCACAGTGGTTAAAGATGAACAATTTGAACAGACGATTATAGTAAAACCATCAGATGATATGCAAAATATATGGCGAGAGACTGTGAAAGGATTAGAAGCCTATAAAGTATTAGATGGTGGTACACACGCTTATTATACCTATCAATTGACTGAAAAAGAGGTTGATGGCTATTCGACAACAATAGAGAGTTCAGAAGATGGATTCACTATTACGATTACCAATTCACATATTCCATTTTTACCTGATACAGGTGGAATAGGAACGTATGTATTTACCTTTATAGGTATGATAGGTATAGCAGCAGTATTTTATAGTTTAAAGAAAGGAAGAAAGAAAAATGAAAAACATGCTTAAAAAACTAGGAACACTTACACTTACACTTATGGTAATGTTTTCTATGGTAACAAGTGTATTTGCCGCAACACAAGGAACAATTACCTTACACACAGGGAAACACAATGTTAACGGAGTGGAATTTAAGGTTTATAAGATGATGAATGCCACGGTTACAGAAGATGGACAATCAGCAGCTTATACAATCGCAGATAATTTTAAAGATTTCTTTGTAACAAATGCTAATCTAGGTAGCAATGTTACCAATGAACAAGCATATGACCACATTAAAAATAATGTAAAGACTACGGATTTTCAAAATAAAGTGAAAAGTTATGTTACAACTAAACCATTAACAGCTGTTGAAACATTAACTGGAGAAGAAGGAACTAAAGCATATACTACACAAACTTTAGATGCAGGATATTATGTTATTATCCCTAGTGATGAAAACTATACTCCAATGTTTACAACAGTCGCAAAAGCAAATCAAAATATTTATCTAAAAGGAAAAACTCCTGATGTAGATAAAAAGGTAGAAAATCAAGATTGGACCTCTGCACAAGTCGGGGATACTATTCGATTCAAGGTTGAGTCTATGGTTCCGAATATGACAGGATTTGATACATATACTTTCAAATTGACAGATAAAATGTCAAATGGATTAACAGTAACAGAAGATACGTTAAATGAAAATGTTACAATCGGTAATAAAACACTTACAAAAGACACTGAGTATACAGTAACAGTTAACGGACATGATATTACAATCGAAATTAAGAACTTTATTGGCTATAAAGATCAAGCCAATGAAGCTATCGTATTTGAATATGATGCAGTATTAAATGAAAATGCAGTTACTGCCGGTAAAGAAACCAATACAGCAAATGTAGAGTATGGAAATGATCCGAATCATTTAAATAAGGGAACGGATACGGTCATTGTAAGAACACACAAACTGACTATTACAAAAACAGATGGAAATACTCAAGAAAAATTAGCAGGAGCGGAATTTAATTTATTTAAAGGAAACAATACAACCGGTACTCCAATCAAATTTGTTAAAACCGGAGAAGGAAAATATAAAGTAGCCACTGCAAGCGACAAAACTACAACGGAAACATTAGTATCACCTAAAGGTGCTGATGGTGTTAAAGGTATTATCATAATTGATGGATTAGATGCCGAAACTTATACATTGGTCGAAACAAAAGCACCAGACGGATATAACAAATTAGATAACCCTACGACAATTACGATTGAGGCAACATCAAATAACAACGGAACTGATGTTACGGTAACGGGAGATACAGTAACAGTAGAAAACAACAAAGGTTCATTATTACCGGAAACCGGTGGAATGGGTACAGTATTATTTACCGTTGTTGGTGTAGGTGGAATCTTAGCAGTTTTATATTCATTTATGAAATCAAATAAAAAGAATAAATTAAATGAAAATAAATAACCTATATTTATGAATAGAAAAAAGAGGATTTTTGATGGAATCAGGATCATAGCATTATTGTTTTTTGTTGGTGTATTGCTCTATCCCACAGTTAGTGATTATTTGTCAAGAATTCATAGCTCCAAAGTCATTCAATCGTATGAAAAATCTATTGTAGGATTGGATCAAGAGACAAAAAATAAAATGCTTCAAGAAGCACAAGCATACAATTCCTCTTTGATAGGAAAAGGGGAATTGTATGATCCTTTTATGAGTATTGAAAAAGTAGATAAGTATTACATGAGTTTGCTTAATTCTAATGGAGATGGAGTCATGGGATATATTCAGATTCCTAGAATTGACGTTAAATTACCAATCTACCATACTACTTCAGATAAGGTCTTACAAAAAGGAGTCGGACATTTACAAGGAACTTCTTTACCGGTTGGGGGTAAGAGTACCCATGTGGCTTTATCAGGTCATAGAGGCTTGCCAAGCTCCAGTTTGTTTACGGATTTAGATTTGTTAGAAATTGGAGATATTTTCTATATGGAAGTGCTGGGAAATACAAGTGCTTATAAAATTGATCAAATCAAGATCGTCTTACCAACAGAAACAAAAGATCTTGAAATTATAGATGGAAAAGACTATGTAACATTGATTACTTGTACTCCTTATTCTGTCAATACTCATCGATTGTTAGTTAGAGGAACAAGGATTGATTATCAAAAAGCGGTTGAAGAACAAGCCAATGAAGTTAATAACGGAATTCATATACCGTTTGAAATTCAAATTCTTCTCATTGGGTTTACAGTTTTAGCATTAATGCTTTTGTTATGGAAGGTAAGGAGGAAAAAACATGAAGTGGTTAGTAAATAAAAATCATTTGAAAATCATAATCATTTGTATGCTATTTATCTTTTTGCCTACAAGAACAGTTTTTGCTAAAGAAAATATAGGCTCCATTTCTCTGTATGCTCATTATCTTGATGATGGTAAACTCATTGAGTTTGTCGATATGCCATTTCAAATTGTTAAAGTTGCAGATATTGTTAACGGAGAATTTGTCAATGTGGAAGATTTTAAATATTTCAAGAATATTTCTACAAATATGAATGCATCACAAATGAAAAAAACAAGTTATGAATTACAAGCATATATGAAAAGTGAGAATATTTCATTTAGTGAAGAAAAAAATACGAATAACAATGGAGTTGTTCAATTTTCTAATTTAAATTTAGGCTTATATTTAGTGTCTCAAAAAGAGAGTGATGATAGTAAATATTGTTCAGAACCTTTTTTAATATCCATACCTATGATTGAAGATAGCAGTGAGATATTTAATGTCTATTCTAAGCCAAAATTTATTGAGAAAAATGAGAACGAAGTTCCTATTTCTCCTAATGTTCCAGATAGTTCAGTTGGAACAGGTGATAACACGAATATAACATTATGGATAGTATTATTATTAGTTTCAGGATTAGCTATGTTAAGTGTTATAAGAAAGCTAGCTGTGAAAAAGAAAAAAGCATAATTTGTTAACTATGCTTATATGAAAACTAGTATATAAAATAAGCTTAAATGTTACCCATATACCATCGTTCACTGTTTGGATAAGCAAAATAAACCTCATCAATAAGCCATTTGTTATCCATAAAACGAAGGATAAAGCGATCCTTTTGTTGAAGATTAGAGAAATCTTCAGCTATAATTTCGATGGTATGCTCATTAGGAAATGTAACTGATAAGCGACAACCGTTGTTGATGTAATGAAATCGTGCCGGAGTCGCAAAGGTTTCGGCATAACCACGTTGTAATAGTTTAGGGGAACAAAGAGGTGTAGCCAGCTTTTCAAATTGTTCATGATAATGAATCCATAACTTTTCAATCTCTGGTGTACGTGCGAAATCAGATAAACCGTCCTCGAGCTTTTCACGCTCTAGGATTTGACTTTTGCGCTGAGTATTTTCTTCCAATCTTGTAATATCACGCAGAAAGGCAATAAAGGTAGGTAAAATCTCTCTTTTCAATGCTTCCGGTTGATTGTCAGAAGCTTCAATGATAAGCGTAGGCTCCGTTTTTTCAGCTGCTGCCGTTGCCTTGCTTTGCTTTTTCTTTCGAAATAATCCCATGATAGACACCTCCGAATAGGAAAAGTATAGCACGAATTGGGCATTATGGAACAGCAGCTTTTTTATCTTCGTAACAAGTATGCTAGGAAAGTAGCGAAATAGATTGAAATTTCCCTTTAAAGTGTTAGAATAAAGTAGCAAAAGTGAGGAAATATATATGGTACAAAAAAAATATTTTACATCGGAATCTGTAACGGAAGGACACCCGGATAAAATCTGCGATCAAATCAGTGATGCGGTGCTTGATGCGATCTTAGCTAAGGATCCAGCTGCTCGTGTAGCTTGTGAAACCTGCTGTACGACAGGTATGGTTATGATTATGGGAGAAATATCTACAAACTGCTATGTGGATATTCCAAGCATTGCACGTAATGTGGTATTGGATATCGGTTATGATCGTGCGAAGTATGGTTTTGATGGAACTACTTGTTCCGTACTTACTTCTATTGATGAGCAGTCAAGCGATATTGCTTTAGGTGTCGATCATTCCTTGGAAACCAAGGAAGGCGGAGAAGAAAATAATGGTGCCGGTGATCAGGGTATGATGTTTGGTTATGCCTGCAATGAAACACCAGAGCTTATGCCGTTGCCAATTTCATTAGCACACAAGTTAGCTAAGCAATTAACCAGGGTACGTAAAGACGGTGTTTTGGACTATCTTCGTCCTGATGGAAAAACACAGGTTACGATTGAATATGATGATGGGAAACCAAAGCGTGTAGATACGATCGTTATTTCTACACAGCATTCGGATAGTGTTTCTTTAGATACGATTCGTAAAGATTTAAAGAAGCATGTGATTGATGTGATCGTTGATAAGGATATGATGGACGAAGATACGAAAATCTATATCAATCCAACCGGTCGCTTTGTCATCGGTGGTCCACAGGGTGATAGTGGATTGACCGGACGTAAGCTGATTGTTGATACGTATGGCGGAATGGCAAGACATGGCGGTGGTGCCTTCTCCGGAAAAGATCCTACTAAGGTCGATCGCAGTGCTGCTTATGCCGCAAGATATGTTGCGAAGAATATCGTAGCTGCCGGATTAGCAGAAAAATGTGAGGTACAGTTAGCGTATGCTATCGGTGTTGCAAAACCGGTAAGTCTGCTTGTAGATACATACGGTACGGGAAAACTTGATGATGAAAAAATTGCGGAAATCGTAAATAAGGAATTTGATTTACGACCAACTGCAATTATTGAGGAATTGGAGCTGCGTAAACCGATGTATCGTCAGCTAGCTGCTTACGGACACTTTGGTCGTGAGGATTTAGGTGTGAAGTGGGAAAGCGTAGAGCCTGCGGAAAGATTGAAGAAATATTTATAAGCCTGTATGCCAAACATACAGGTTTTTTTAATAACCCAATGACGCATATAGACGCACACAGAAGTATGGCGCTTATGAAAAATTTATAAATGAAATGTTTGAAAAAAGCATGCCGGTTTCATTCCTCAATGATATAATACTTTTGAAAGATAACAGTAAATTAGAAAGCGTGAGAAAATGAAGAAATTGTATTGTACGAGCTGTGGTACGAAATTAAATATTAAATTTGGAATGATACCACACAAATGTTCTTGTGGAGCTGAATTTAATTTAGTAGATACAAAGAATACCGCGAAAATAATCATAAGTATAATATTCTTTGTAATTTTAATGTTGCCGCCATTTGTTATTATTTATTTCAGTAGACAATATTTTCAAGCGTCGATAATTTTATATACCTTAGCTCTGATTCTCATTATTATCTGGTATCGTATTGTAGAAACGATTTTAATTCGGTTGGGGCTAGTAACCATGTCGAATATTGAAATTAAGTAACAACAATAAAATCTTAAGCATCTTTGAATAAGCCCGTTTCACCAATGAAAATCCTATTGACCTATTAAAAAAGTTGGAAAGGGTATTTGGATATGTAGTGGAGCAAATCTAATCCAACAGCTTGTTAAAGAAGATATTATAGATTGTTAAAAACATAATCATATAATGGTATGACAGATTTAATATATAGGTAGCTTTTTTGTAGCATAGACAGTATATTTGGATTTCTAAAAATAGAAAAGTGATCGTAGTTATAAATATTAACAATAAATGTGAACTATGCCTCAAATAGTGATAAAATAAAGATAAGAAAAGAGGTGCTGATCATGCTTGATCGTTTAGGAGAAGATGTTAAAAAAGTATTATTAGCCGGTATCGGCGCAGCAGCTTTAACTGCTGAGAAAAGTAAAGATGTGATTGATGAATTGGTAAAGAAAGGAGAATTAACGGTAGAGCAGGGAAAGATCATCAATGAAGAGCTAAAGCACGACATTAAAGAAAAACTGAAATTAAAAAAAGATGTGGAGCAAATCGGAAAGATGATGGAGGATTTGTCTGCGGAGGAATTGGCTGTATTAAAGGCAAAGCTTGAAGCCTTACAGGATAACGGAGAAGTGAATGAGTGATGCCGGTGCATTAAACAGCAAAAAGAGGCTTGCGCAAATCGTTGCTATTTTGCGCAAGCATCATATTACCCAAGGCTTATCACCAGAAAAGCTGCGACTTATCATTGAGGATTTAGGACCGACCTTTGTTAAGATCGGACAAATCATGTCCACACGCCAGGATATGTTTTCTCAGCGCTATTGTAAAGAATTGAAGAAGCTGAGAAGTAATGTAAACCCACTTCCGTTTGAAACTATTGCACAGGTCATTGAAGAAGAATATGCCTGTGATATTCAAAATGTTTTTGTTAGTATCGAAAAAGATCCGTTGGGAAGTGCTTCGATTGCTCAGGTACATAAGGCAACGCTGAAAAACGGAGAACAGGTTGTTTTAAAGGTGCAAAGACCGCATATCTACGAGATGATGGAACGGGATATATCCCTCATACGCAAGGCATCAAGACTCTTGCGATTATCGGAAATATTAGGCAGTGTTGTGGATATTGATATTGTGCTTGATGAATTTTGGGCAGCGGCAAAGCAGGAAATGGATTTTACGGTAGAAGCCGGTTATGCGATACGCTTTAAAAAGACGTATGAAGATCTGAAATACATTGATGCGCCGATGATTTATCGTGAATATACAACAACACGAGTTTTGATGATGGAGTATATTGACGGAATTGAAATCAGCAACCAAGCTGCCTTGGAAAAAGCCGGTTATGATTGTGAAGAAATTGCGGATAAGTTGGCAGATAATTATATAACCCAAATCATTGATGATGGATTCTTTCATGCCGATCCACATTCCGGAAATCTTCGTATTCGTGATGGCAAAATCATTTGGATTGATTTTGGTATGATGGGAATTTTGGACCCTAAGGATCGAGGGTTAATGAAAGAAGCGGTGCAAACGATTGTTGCCAATGATGTTGCGCGCTTAACCGATGTGGTGTTAACGCTTGGAAATCACGAGGACAGCGTTGATTATTCTACGCTTGTTAATGACATGGAAGAATTTATGGACACCTATCTAACCTTGGAATTATCACAGATTAAAATGGACGTAATGGTACAAGATATTTTCAAGCTTTGTCATAAGCATGGCATATCTATGCCAAAGGGAGTCAGTATGCTGGCACGTGGTATGGTAACCATGGAAAGCACATTGATGGATCTTAGTGATTCTACCAATATGATTCGTATAGCGGCAAATCACATGGCTTCTTCTTTTGATGGTGCAAAAATTAAAAAAGACATCAAAGCATTGGGAAAGAAGCTTTACGATGCCGGTTATCACAGCCTTGATATTCCTGTACAGCTATCACATATTCTTCAAATGACAAAGAAGGGACAATTAAAGCTGAATTTAAATGTTATCGGCAGTGAAGAACCGATTACGAAATTAGATAAGATGGTCAATCGTATCATTATATGTATTTTAGCTGCGGCATTGTTGGTAGGAAGCTCCTTGCTTTGTACTACCGATATGCAGCCAAAGGTATTCGGTATCCCACTGATCGGCTTTATGGGGTATATGAGTGCAACCCTAATGGGCTTATGGCTCTTATTTAAAATGTTAAAGATTCATAAAAAGGATAAGTAGAAAGACTGTGTATCGGCTTTCTCTTGATAATGGATACATAAAACAAAGATTTCCATCATGAAAGAAAACAATCATGTCGGAAATCTTTTTTCATATCGCCTATACTTTTTTTGCATACCTGCCGGTATATTTGATAATGTGCTTGTCAATACTATCTTTAGTAAAGGAAGTGTTGTGATGAAAGCAACTGGTATCGTGCGTCGATTGGACGATTTAGGCAGGCTTGTAATACCGAAAGAAATTCGTAAGCAATATCGTTTGAAGGAAGGCGATTCGATTGAGTTTTTCACAGAAAACGATCGGATTTTAATACAAAAGTTCGATGTTATGTCAAAAAATATTGAGGAAATCTGTATTATGTGTGAAACCTTACAAGCAATGTATCAAAATACAGTATTATTTATCCAAGAAGAATGGTTACAGAGAAACCAGTATCATTTGCAGGAGGAATTTGTACGGCTTACGCATGTTCATCGCGTATGTCATTTTGAAGGTAAACAGGTTTTTCAAGATATGGATAAGCTACATAAGGGGATTATTTATCCGATTACTGCCTATGGGGATTGGTATGGAGCATTTGTGGTCTTATTGGAGAAAAGAGAGGTAAAGGAGGAGGAATATGCGGCTATGGAGGCATTTGCACAACTTTTAGCTCGCCAACAAATGCAATAAATGGTAAACTATCGGTGAGGTGAAACTATGCGATTGGATAAATATTTAAAAACAGCTCGCATTTTGAAGCGCAGAAGTGTTTCTAAGGAGCTGGCGGATAATGAGCGTGTTTATGTCAATGGACGTGTCGCCAAACCGGCAACTGATGTAAAAATCGGAGATATTGTAAAGGTTATCTTCGGTTATCGTGAATTAACGGTGCGCGTATTGGCTTTACCAAAGCAAGTGAATAAGAATGATGCGGCTTTGATGTTTGAGGTTGTTGAGGAAAAGCTAATCAAAAAGGATAGCTTAGTGGATAGAGAATGCTGATCGGAGGCATTCTTTTTATTTTGAATAATATACTGCTTGCGATCAAAGGAAGGCTTTGCTATGTAGGCGAAATGCAGATTTTGTAATGCTATGGCTAATGTTGGCTCACAGCTATTTAGTGGTTTGTATGCAGATTGTAATAAAATGCAATTTGAAAGTAAGAATACAAATTTCTGTTCTCTTTGCCACCAAGGAATTGAAAAGGTAATTTATGAAAGCGTTAAAAAATGGTATAATAAAATATATAGCAGAGAGAAGGAATTGTATGAAGCTAAGTAATAAAGAGATTACGAAGGATCTTCTATGGATTCTAGCCGGTAATATTGCATTATCAGCCGGCGTTGCATGGTTTGTTTTACCGAATGATGTATTAACCGGAGGACTTCCCGGTGTTGCCGTTGCCTTGCAGAAGCTGATTCCGCTATCGCCGGAGCTGATGATCAATATCGGAACGATTGGATTGTTTATCGTAGGGGTGCTTATCCTAGGGAAAAAGTTTGCGATGAAAACGATTTTAAGCACGATTTGTTATCCGGTGATGCTTTCCTTGTTTTCTTATCTTGCGGAAAACTATATCCCTGCCGATACTTTTATCATGGATAAATATTTGGCAACGATTTACGGAGGCGCTTTGATGGGGATTGGAATAGGCTGCGTCTTTCGTACCGGTGCCAGTACCGGTGGTATGGATATTCCTCCACTGGTAATCAATAAATATACCCACATTCCATTACCTACCCTTGTTATGATCGTAGATGCGTTAACGGTGTTATTAGGTGCTGCTACCTATGGATTACAAGCAGCTTTAACAGGTATTTTATCCGTATGGGTAAGTAGTTTTATGATCAATAAAACAATGTTGATTGGTGGACATGATGCAAAAAATGTAATGATTATTTCCGATCACTATGCGGAAATCATGGATAAGATTCATGAAAGCTTAGAGCGAGGAACAACGATCATTCAAGCCGTAGGTGGATATTCGCAACAACAAAAGCCGGTTCTTATGGTAGTTGTTGTTAATAAGCAGCTTCCGGAACTGCAAAAAATGGTGGCACATATTGATTCCGAAGCCTTTGTCATTGTTATGAATGCCAATGAGGTTCAAGGACTTGGCTTTAGCTACGAGGAAGAATTGTAAGGAGGATGGTGAAGGTGCAAAGCTTTAATTATCATGCACATACCAAACGCTGTGGTCATGCGATTGGTGAAGATGAAGAATATGTTGTCGAAGCAATTCGAAACGGATATCGAAAGATTGGAGTATCTGACCATATACCCTATCCTAACGGTTATTTAGAAACGGATCGGATGCATGAAGATGAATTTGAGGAATATGTGGAAAGCATTCAGCGGTTGCAACAAAAATATGCAAAGGATATCGAAATTCGCATCGGTTTGGAATTTGAATATTATCCGGATTTTGAGGAGTATTTGTGGGATATGAAAAATCGGGTAGATTATCTCATCTTAGGACAGCATGATCGTGGTCTTTTTGCTCCTGATTTCTATAAGAATTATCGAGATGAGGATACCGAATTATATGGCAAGTTGGTAGTTGAAGCAATTGAAAAAGGATTGCCGGATATTTTGGCGCATCCGGATTTGTTCATGTATGGCAAAGAGGAGTGGACTGCGACCTGTGAAAAGGTAGCACACGATATATGTAAAGCGGCACAGGATCATCAGGTGTTACTAGAGGTAAATTTAAACGGAGTGAAGTATGGAAAATGCAAGCGAGGAAAGGAAACACGTTATTTGTATCCGTATCGTCACTTTTGGGAGATTGCCGCGCAATATGATGTTCGGGTTATTTATGGGCTTGATGCACATTTTCCTCAGAAATATAGTGATCAAAAATGCTATGACATCGTAAATCAAGAGGTCATTTATGACTTGCCATTAACCTTTGTAGAGGATTTATCATTTGATAAGAAGATTTAGCGCTGCGGCGCTTTTTTTATTTTCCTTTGTTATTAAAGTGTAAATAAAGAAAAATATGAAGTAGATGAGGATGCATTGAAAGATTTGGCAAGCAAAAAAGCTGATTCTAATGAATGCTAAAACATTCGATTGGAAGGGAAAGCAGCGCAGTTACTGATAAGTATATGGTCAGGATATACAGTTTTATTATATATCTTATATTGTTTTGTCCAATTACTAACAACTCCATCTGCCATATTTATTTCTTTGTCTAAAGAAATATTTGATTTTAACTATCCAAATATTTTTTACAATGCTTAAAATTTTTCTTCTTAATATAAAATTTTATACTAGCATTAAATTATTTACACTATCTATTATAGTGACATCATATCACTAACGATTAGACAATCCTGTTTTTTATATTTAGAGCTATTTTAATTGTTATAGCTCTTTTTTTGTTGATTTTCACTAAGTATTTGACTAAGCTACCACTGATTCTAGTAGAATCCCCATTATATGAATGAAAAAAGAATGACATGTTGTTTAGGTGATTTTTCATAATAATTTATTATAATCTAAGTTTGACAGAAAAATATTTGAAAAAGTATAAGAACATAAGGAGAGGTTTATTGTGAAAAAATATGGATAAATACGAGTATCAAGTAAAGATTAAAATATCGACAGACAAGTGGAGTCACTTAGGCAATTAAAAATCGAAGATAAGAATATGTTTGTGGATAAGCAGTCTGGGAAAAATTTTGAAAGAAAAAAATTATCAAAGGATGGTGAAAAAATTGCTGGAGGGAGATGAAGTTTACATTAAATCAATTGATAGGTTTGGAAGAAATTACGATGAAATTATGGAGCAATGGAGATATTTAACGAAAGAAAGAAATGTTGATATTATCGTACTTGATTGCCCTTTACTAGATACTCGTGTGGAAACAAATGATTTCACGAGGAAATTGATATCAGGGTTAGTAATACAGATTCTCTCATATGTAGCACAAATCGAGCGGGAGAATATTAAGCAAAGGGCATCAAAATTTTAATGAAGTGTACAATTTGTGAGCAGAACATAAAATAAGTAAAAGAGAAGCTGCAAAACAGTTGAATACTAATCATGACACATTCACGAAATGGGTAGAAAGAAGAAATAAAAAAATGGAAAAAATTGGATAAAATTGTAGACATTATTTACCATAATGATTATGTGGAAAATAATCATTATATATCCATACTTTGATTACGTTTTTATACTATCACAACTGGTAAATAATGTCTGCTTTTTTTACAAATATGTTTAAAGATGATAGGAAGAGTTGGTTAAGTTAGTTCTAGAACTTACTTAACTATTCTTTCACAACAAAATGAACCAAACCTTGTCTTGTATTGAATTTGTTTTACTTCATTTTCAAACATGGATTATAGAGTGATATTAAAGAAAGTGAGGTGAATGTATGCAGTTAAGTATAACTACGGATTATGGTATTAGAGTTGTTTTGTACTTGATTAAACATAGACAAATAGTGAAATCAACGAAACTATCAGAAGAACTAAATATACCAAAAAGTTATATTTTAAAGGTAACCAAAAAATTAGAAGAGGCAGGTATCGTTAATATTTATCAAGGTGTTAACGGAGGGATAAAAATAAAAAAAGATATTCACGAGATAACATTATGGGATGTGATTTCAGCTTTGGAAACTACAACAGCAATCAACAAATGTTTAGAAAAAGAAGGATGTTGTACGAAGGGAAGTAACGGATTTTGTCGAGTAAGAGATGTCTATGTTGTACTGCAACAAGCTGTTGAGGATAGATTACAGTCGATTAAATTGATTGATTTAATTGAAGATAACTAAATAAGAAGGAGAGGGTTATAAAAATGTCAAAAAGCAACTTTTTTAAGATTTTATTGGTATTTGTTATGGCTTTTGGTATATTACCCGGAAGTTCAAGACGAATAGTGAATGCAGCGGAAGAAAACTTTGTGACAACGACACAGAGTGAAAATGAAGATAGCATAACTATAACGACAGAAGTCGAAGACGAGAATGATATAATTCCCGAGATAACGGATAGTAAAATACTGAGTGAAAGAAATGCTAGATATGAAGATAGAGTAAATTATGACGATGTTTGTAATAGTAAAAATAATCCTAATCATACAAGGAAGCCTAACCAGGATCCTGATTTAACGCGTCGATATTGGGATTATAATAGTGATAGCTTTGAGCCAGTATTTAACGAAAAACAGCTGATTGATATAATATGGCCTAAAAATAAGAATGAGGCTAATAAGCACGGTTATAGAGTTGATGATGCAGTTATTACTCCAGAAGATCAATGTTTCTATGCAAATCCTCAAAACGGATATGGTGAAAGTGTCAGTCAAAGTGATTATTTATCAGATACATATTATAGATATAACAAGGACTGGTTAAGTCCACATGGATATAAGCAAACTCCTAGACCAAAAGGAAGTCAAAAAAATCCTATCACTGGGCAGTATGATACGCCACCGGATTATCATGATTTAAGTTATGTAGGAAATTACTTATGGAAAAATAATTCTGGTGGATATTTATTTACGCTTGTTACTAGACCAAAAACGTGGGTCAATAAATATGGTGATTATATTAGTCCATATACAGACAAACAAATCGGGCAATATTATATTACAGGAAATTCACATCCTAGAATTTTTGATATAACAGGTAATCGTAACTATGAACATAATATTAAAAAAACACGCATCATGTATAAGTTTGAAGGGGTTGATAATGACAAAAATGGAATTAAAAATGGGACTATTTTTTATAGCAAACCTAGTGATCCTAATTATAATCATCAAGGTAATCAGTGGAGAAAAACACCTACTAAACCAGGGTGGTATAAAATGACAGCTCAAGTGCAGGAAGATGAAAATCAATTTATTTTGCCGGGAATAGTAGAAGAGTATGTTGTTTATATGGAAACAGGATATGAAACTAAATTTGTCCAAACTATTGATGGAAAAAATGAAACTGCTCTAACTGATTCAGATTGGAATGCGGATAATAAACCAGATCCATTTGATGAAAAAACAAAATCTATGTTTGGTATAGAGTTCTATTTGGATAATAAAAATCATAAAATTCCTGTTCCTAAATATGATCAATCAAAATATATTTTTGAAGGATGGGAAGTCGAAGAACAGTATTGGCAACCTGACTATGAGGGTGCTTTTGTTGGTAGTATGAAATATAGAACAAAACAATTAAATAAAGATAAAAGCGGTAATTATATTTATGAACCAACGAAAATTGATGAACACCAACACTTTGTATTAGATGCAAAATTAGTTGCTAAATTAAGGACTAGAAAAACAAATGATATCAATGTTCAAGTTCAATTCCAAAATGATGATAGTGGTTTATCTGAAGGAGAAAAAGTAAGTATTACCAATAAAAACTTTCAGCTAAAAGAAGGTATTAAAGATACAGAAACAATTACTGTGAATATATTGGAGGATGCAGCATTTGACTTTAAAGGATTTAGTTTAACCCAAAATTCCATCAATGATTTATCTAGTGAGAAGGTTTTAGATTTAGAAAAAACAGGTAAATTCAAATTTAGCGAACAGAGCGAAATGCATAAATCAACAACGATTTATGCCAACTTTGAAGCTAAACCGGTCAATATTAAATTGAATGCTAATGGAGGAAATCAAAAACCTGGAACTAGTGAAAAAGTAATAAACAGCTACTATTATAAGAATGAACGAATTGATTATCATGATTTTGAGCATCCTAATACAAATATGGTATTGAAAGGATGGGCAGAAAGTCCAGGTGGTAAGGCTGTTATACAGAATGGTGGAACTTATAAAATCCAAGCTAAAAAAAGTCAAGATGGTAGCTATCCTTCTGAAATAACCCTCTATGCTGTTTGGGGAGTGAAAACAGCCACAGTACATACGGAAAAACATAAAGATAGTTTAGTGTATAGTACAAATGAAGTGAACTTGGCTGCCGGAGGAATCTATACCAATGGTGGTGTAGAAATCAATGCTTTCGAACTTGGTAGGTTTTACTTTGATGTAACTCCTGCTGATTCAGCAATCAAGGATCAAAAAAATCTTGATCCGACAAAATTCTATGTAGTAATTGAACGCAGTACGGATAATGGTAAGAGTTGGCAGAAAATGAAATTAGATGATATTTCTGATGGAGCAATTATCACAAAACCATTTGGAAAAAGCGGTGGACAATATGCAAAAGTTGTATATGACAAAGAAAAAGGTAAATGGTTTGCACCATTACTTGGAAGAATAAATAAAATGACAGATCCAACTACTTATCATGGACTCTATAGAATTAATGTTGCGTATGATGATGATAAAGCTGTAGAAGAAGTTTCGACAGAGCAACAATTCTTTAATGAAAATAAGAAGAACGGATGGTCACAGAGCAATTCAATAGAGGTTAAGATAATTCAAGATGCTTCTGATTTTATTAAAGTTCCTTCAAGTATAACGTTGGTAGAGAAAACCGAGTCAACATCTTCCGGAGAAATAGAAGTTATTGAATCTGTTAATTCAAGTAATAAAGTCGAAGTTGTTCCATTCCAACATGTCACAAACAATAACACAAAAGATTATGATTGGAATACACCCAACAATGCTTTGAGTAATGGGAATAATGGTAGTTACAATGAAGACTTACATACACAATTCGTGAAGTCAAAACCATTTTATGTAACAGTATTGTGGAATAGCGTTTTAACAGATACAAGCGGACAATATAAAGTGAATAATATTCAAATGTATTCACATTCTAATGTAGGAAATATGACTGAAAATCAAGTTATTCCTAGTGGTACAAAACAAGAGTTTGTTTATGATGGTAAACCTGAAAATAAATTGTTATTTGATTTCTACTTAAAAGGTAATAAACCAAAAGGATTACCGGAGGGAATGACATTTAAAGGAACCGTTACTTTCCAAGTAACAATGAATAATTAATAGGAGGTAGTATATGCTAAAAAGAATAATACCAGTATTATTTGCATTCGTATTCTTATTGCCTATTAATATATCGGCATATGAACAAGAAGGAAGTACTTCTACTGAAATCGGATATCAAAGTTCAACGGTAGCAACGATTCCAAGTGGAACGCCCAACACGGGAGATAGCAAGGATTTTGAAAAAGAACTGATGATATTAGGTGCAAGTTGGCTTCTGCTTATTTTGATTATAGTATTAGGAAAGAAGGGATTTGATAATAAAAAAGAGTTAGGCTAATATTTTGAAACGGGAACTCCATCCCCTAAATAATAGAAAACGGAGATTATCATTCATTGACATATTTAAAAAGTAGGAAAAGGAGAGATTACAATGAATAAAAATGTTAAAAGATTAGGTGTATTTGCACTAGCGGGAGTATTAGGATTAGGAGTTGCTTCAACAACAATATCAGCAGCTGAACCATCAAAAGATACTGATGTATTCTATACTACATCATCAACTAATATTGATGCAGATGGGAAAGTTGTTATGGTAGTACCGGCAGCTGTAAGTTTGACAAAAGAAAACAAGACACAGGAATTTGCAGTTACTATTCAAACAGCTGATGAAACTGAAACTTTACCTGATAATTTTGCAGCAACTGTAAAGGTTGAGTCTAAAAATAAGGGAATGCTTAAAGACAAAGGTATGACAAAATCATTTGCTTATAAATTGTTGAAAGGAGAGGCTGTTGGTGGTAGTGAAATTACATTGACTGGCCAAGATGTTGAATTCCACAATTTTACCGCACAAAAAGGAACAAGTTCTGTTGAACAGAAAGCTACTATTAAGGTTGAAGATGAAGTAGTAAAAAAATTAGAGAATGAAAAACCTGGCTCTCGTTTTACAGATACTTTAACATTCAAAGTAACTAGTTTAAGTGGTGATGGATTAACTCAAGTGAAATAATCGAATTTAAATAAATTATATAGCCCATAGGGCAATAATGGTTCAATGGCTGTAATGTCATTGAACCATTTTTAGGAGGTGTGAGAATGTTTTATAAGCTTAAAGAAACGAGTAACAGTAAGGATTCTTGGGTAGATGTAAATCATCAATCATGGCCCTATATCAGTAATGATCAGATGGATCACATATATCCTAATGGGGGGTATAGAATCATCGGAGATGTAGGGAGTAGGAAAGAAAGTCAGTTTACACTGCAATATCACGATCAATGTATTGATGTAGCACCATATATTCCAAAATTAAGATCGAATGAATATTGTTTAGGGTATATTGCAGTGGAATCAAATGATTTTAGTGATGCATATATTCGAATCATTAAAAGATCAAATAAGAAGTTTCTTTTTTTGCTTTTGATGCTTCTTTTAATAGGAACAGGTTTATTTGTCGGTAGAGATATTTGGAAACAAGATGAGCCTAGTTTAGATGATAGTGCTATTTCGTATCACATTGAGGGATTAGAAAATAAAGATCCAAAGAATATTTCAATTCCTTTATTTGGGACTATACATGTAGATTCAAAGACTATGAAGTCTACAATAAATTTGGCAAATCCGAAAGGAAATCCATGTTATTTTGGCTATCGTATTATTTTAAAAGAGAGAAATGAGGAAATTTATCGTTCAAAGCTTATAGAACCAGGAACGGCAATTCCGGGATTTAAAGTGAATAGAAAATTAGAGAAAGGTAGTTATCCATCGCTCATTATTGTAGAGACATATTCACTACAAGACCATTCGGTTAAAATGAATGGTGGGGAAATGGATGTGACATTAGTAGTAGAGGAGGAATGATGTATGAAATATGAATATAGAGAGATAGAATCTTGTTTAAAAAAATGGAAAGATGATCATAAGCGAGAGTGGCCGTATTTGTCTCAAGAAGATTTGATTGCTAATGGGGTGGATGCACCTATGCTATTTGCTGATGTTGCATTGGATAAGAAAAAGACAAATGGTAGTTTTTTATCGTATTGCGGTAGAAAACTGAAGCTGAATGCGATAGATGAATCAATATCTACTAAGATGGTGATTGGTTACATTCCTTGTGTTAATGAAGATGGAGAAAAAGGTTTTTTACGCATTATTAGGAAAAAGAGAAGGATTTTATTGTTTTTGATTCCCTTACTGCTTTTAATTGGGTTGCTTATAGGGGGTTGGTATTTTCTAAGTCATCAGAATACCGTAGATTTAGATGAAGCTGCGATATCCTATCAAATGCCGAATGGCATGAAAAATGATAATCCTCAAGAGATCATGATACCGGTTTTCAATCAACTAAAAACGAATCATAATTCTAATACAATTTCGGTTGGTTTAGTAAATCCGGAAGGAAATCCTTGTTATTTTAAATATAAGATTGTGTTGAAAGAATCAAAAAAGACGATTTATGAGAGTAAGTGGATAGAGCCGGGTACTGCAGTAGTTGAAATTGAAATTAAAGAAAAATTAAAAATAGGAACATATCCTATTACGATCAAGGTAGAAAGCGGAAGTTTAGATGATCCAAGCGTAGCTTTAAATGGCGGAGAAATAGAATCAACTTTGAAGGTTGAATGACATGAAGAAGATAAGAAATTTAAGTATGGTATGTGTTTTCTTTATTGCAATTGCAGGCTGTTCAGATAACGAATGGAGTGCAAAAGAGAGTGATGTTGTTAGCAGTAAGACGATTGTTGTTACAGATTTAGAGATGGATTTTCATTCAGCGAAGATACAAAAAGAGGTGAAACCGCAGAAACCTCAAGGATATTATCCACATTATAAAGAAAAAGAAGGATACCATTATTATGTATTAACCGGAACACTTAAAAATCTTGGGAAATCTACGTTTAATTTAAAGAATATAAAAGTTAATGGGAGCAACGCTAAGGGTTTATTGCCTGCAAAATTAGTTCTGATCAATGAGATAGAGAGTTATTTTTGGGATGAAATAGGACCCAATGGCTCGCTTCAATTCTACTTGTTTTCTATTGTAAAAGATGATGAAAAGAACCCTGATTATTTTCATTTCTATTATGATGAGGATAATAAGTTGGAAGAAGAACAAGTTGAATTTGATTATAAGCTAACCTATGAAATACCTAAGGTATTTAAAAAATAATTGATTGAGAGGGATAGTATGAGGAAATGGAAAAAAAAGCATTGCTTATCAATCCTCTTTGTTGTGTTTACCATGTGTGGAATGCTGTATTTATCGTCTCGAAAAAACAATAGCGCGCCCTTTGGGGAAGTTATTTCAATTACCCAAAGGGAAATGAAGTCTAAGTTTAATAATCAGGATACGTTTATAGCAGTTGTTACCAGAGATAATTGCAAATACTGTCATGAGTGGAACCAGATGATAAGCGATTATTTACAAGATCATGATGTAACAATATATGATTTGAACATTGATAAAAATAAATTAAGTGATGAAAATGAAATTCGAAAGTTGTTTCCTAGTTATATAGGAACACCTAATATTTTTTGTGTTAAAGATGGTAAAATTGTGAGTCAATATGACAATATGAATGGAACGTTAAATGCGGAATTGTTTGATAAATGGGTACAAAAGTATGCAATGGAAAAATAAAATATATTTAATCGTGGTTCATAGTTTGCTCCTTCGCTCTTAGCGAGGGAGTTTTTACTTTTAACATGTATGAATATTTGAAATTAGGGAATATTAGCAATAACTAAGAAAATAAATAGTAATTAGGGATATAGATTGTAAGATGTATCCTAAAGGAGGAAACAATGAAACGAAAGCGAATGCTCTTTGGAGTTGTTTGTAGCCTTACTTTGTTTTGCAATGGATACAGTGAATATATATATGATGATGTTTTCGGTAAACAACAGGCTGCAATGGTTATGCACATCACAGATGAAAACAGCCGCTTGCCAAAAGACCTTTTTCAAGTGCATAATTCGCCGATAAAAAACAATCGAGTGCTAAAGCATATTCATAGGGTATTCGATAAGCTGGTAATAAACTCCGGAATAAAAAAAATAACGCTCAGCTTCTTAAAGGAAATACAAGCACAGCAAGAAGCAGAGCGTCAAAAACGAATCATACCGGCGAGTATTACTACTTATGGGATAGATTGTGTTGGTTGTCAATCGTATAATGGACGAGGAGGTACGGCAATGGGGATAGCCTTAGATGCTTCATTGGGTGTTATGCAGCCAAATGGGGAGTGGAAAGCGGGCATTCAATATGGAGGTTACTATATTATCGCCGCTGATCCAAGCATACCGATGTGTTCGATTTTTAAAATCAGTAATCATGGCTTAAGTGGTGCCGGAATTAAGGTAGAACAGCCCTTTTATGCAATGGTGATGGATCGCGGAGGTGCTATTCAAGGAAATCATTTCGATTTATATATTGGTTTACAATCCGCTAATCCTTTACAACGTATCTATGTATCCACTGCCAATGCAGAACTTATACGTTATGGTGGGAATAATGGACAAGGGTGTGCTCTTTAAGGGCATATCTTTTTTGTCAAATCAAGATTTGCATCTATTTTTTCCTTTTGTAAGGCAGTTTATATTTACGGACATAAAACATAAGGGATAAAATACTTGGAATCATAATCCATAGGAATAAACATATAAGCAAAACCTTTTCTTTATCCGCAAACATAAGAAGTCCTACGAACATCAGCATAATAGAAGGAGGTGTAATCAAGGCGATGATACGATGTGCAAAATACCATGTTTCCTCATCACAAACAGTCCAAGGGAGACGTAGACCAACAAAGCGAGTATAGGGTAGTTTCAAACTGATATAACCTAAAAACAGCATAAGCGTTATAACGATACCGATCACAAAGTAAAATTCACTTGTTTCTCCTATCATACCTAGCTTTTCTAAACATACAAAGCCAATGGTAAAAAGAATCAGCAAAAGTGAAAAAAGCAAAGTTAATTTTAAGGCATGAAACTGCTGCTTAGAAGGGGAGGAAGTTTGTGAGGCTAAAAGTGCTAAATTGCGATATAAGACCCAAAGGCTTGCCAAAACACAAAGTAAGATCAAACCGATAGACAAGAAGGTATTTTTAACGACAAGAGCAATGGTAAGAGAGGCAATAAGAAGATATAAAATCAGGTTGCGTTTTTGATGATAAAGCTGTAACCTGCGTTCCTCCTTAATATGCTTGGCCAATTCTTCATTTAAGCGTGCTAATTCTGTATCAACCGATAGGCTATCCTTTCCACTGTAATCCAACAGCTGTTCTACGGAAACTTGTAACAGCTTGGCAATTTCAACCAACATATCCGCATCGGGAACGGATAGATTTGTTTCCCATTTTGATATGGTTTGTCGTACGACATGCAGCTTTACTGCCATTTCCTCTTGACTTAATCCACATTCTTTACGATATTTACGTATATTTTCATTTAACATTAAAAACACCTCGTTTCCGTTATTATAAAATTCATTATGATTTTTTCCAAGCAACGAAAATTAACATCGGAAAGAAAGCATTAAGAGAGTAGATTGTTACTTTTCATTTTAAGCGATTTCCTGTAAAATGTATATGAAATGTGGTGTGAAAATGAAAATAAAAGAAGTCATTGTTGTAGAGGGAAAAAACGATACGAACGTCTTACAAAGCTATGTGGAATGTGATACGATTGAAACACATGGCAGTGCGCTTTCGCAAGAAACGCTATGTCAGATTCGTGAAATGCAAGAAACAAGAGGCGTTATTATTTTTACCGATCCGGATTATCCGGGAGAAATGATACGTCGTAAGATCAATCAATTTATTCCCGGCTGTAAGAATGCTTTTATTGAAAAGGGAAAGGCAAAGACCACCAAAAAGGTAGGCGTTGAGCATGCGAAAAAAGAGGATATTCTAGATGCTTTGAAGCATTTGATGACTTATGATGAAGAAGTAAAGGAAAGCTTATCCTATGAGGAATTTATAGATCTTGGCTTAGTCGGAGGAAAAGAGGCGGCGAAGCATCGTGAGGAAATAGGAAGAATATTATATTTAGGCAAGCCCAATGCCAAAACACTGTATAAGCGTTTAAATATGATCGGTTATACCAAGGAAGATGTATTACATATTTTGAAAGGAACAGAAGCATGATAAAACCAATCGCAACCCCAAGCAGAACAAAAGAGATACTCGCTAAGCATGATGTATTTGCGAAAAAGAACTATGGACAAAACTTTTTGATTGAACCAAGCGTAGTGGAAAAGATTGCACGCAGTGCGATTGGCGAAAAGAAGTGTGTCGCATTTGAAATCGGACCGGGCATCGGAGCACTTACGCAATATCTTTGTGAATATGCCCAAAAGGTGGTATCCTTTGAAATTGATGAGAGATTACCGGAGGTGTTGAAAGATACCTTACAGGAATATGATAATTTTGAAATTGTTTTACAGGATTTTTTAACGATTGATTTAAACGCTTGGGTGGAAAAATATCGTCAAGAGGGCTATGAGGTTGTAGTGGCGGCTAATCTTCCGTATTATATTACCACACCGATTTTGTTTAAAATCTTTGAGGCGGAAGCTAACATATCTTCGATTACGGTGATGATGCAAAAGGAAGTCGCAGATCGCTTCTATGCGAAAGTGAATACGAAGGATTATAATGCGCTTAGTGTTATCACACAGTATCGCTGTGAGGTATCGCCTGTGATGAAGGTTCCTAAAAATGTATTTATGCCAAAGCCCAATGTCGATAGTGCGGTTTTGCAGTTTCGCTTTAAACAGCGTAATGAAAATATTGAGGAAGAAGTCTTTTTCGAGATGGTTAAGGCTTGTTTTAAGCAACGAAGAAAGACGATGTTAAATAATTTTGGAGAATATCTGCAAGATAAAGCCAAAGCAATGGCATTGCTGGAACAGGCAAATATCGATCCGAAGCGGCGTGGAGAAAGTGTTAGCTTAGCTGAGTTTTTGGTATTGTATGAGGTGATGCGTAATGAAGCTTAAGGCGTATGCGAAAATCAATCTTTCCTTAGATGTAAAGGGAAAGCGCAAAGACGGTTATCATGAGCTTGATATGATCATGGTACCGATCGATCTTTACGATCTCGTGAATATCGAATTGGCAACGGAAGATCGTTTTACATGCAATGTGGAAGGACTTGCTATGGATAGCAGCAATACGGTTGTCAAGGCTGTTACATTGATGCGCGAGGTATATCATTTGGATCAGAAATTTCATATTCATGTGGAAAAAAATATTCCTGCGCAAGCAGGTTTGGCAGGTGGAAGCAGTGATGGGGCAGCAGTGATGCGTGGCATTCAAGAGTTGTGTAAATTAGATATACCGATAGAGGAGTTAGCAATGCTGAGCAAGCAGGTCGGTGCCGATGTACCGTTTTGTGTTATGGCAAAAAGTGCAGTTGTGCAGGGAATCGGTGAATATATTACACCATTTGATGTTCATTGCAATTTTGATATTTTGCTTGTTAAACCACCGATGGGAGTATCGACACAACAGGCGTTTTCGATGCTGGACTTTTCTAAGTGTGCTCACCCAAGCAGTATGGCGGTGCGTAAGTGCTTGGAGGAGGATCGCTTTGAAGAATTAGCGCATTGTATGGGAAATTCATTGGAATACAGTGCCTTTCAGCTTGTTTCGGATATTGTGAAGATTAAAACGGAATTAAGTGAGGCAGGGTTTGAAGTTGTCTTAATGTCCGGAAGCGGAAGTACGGTGTTTGCATTGACTAGAGATCAAGCGTTATTGAATACACAAGCAGAGAAAATGAAAGCCAAAGGCTATTTTGTTGCGAAGACCAAAATAGTGAAAGGATAAAATAAAAACTAGATAACATACAGATATGAATTTAAATCTTTGGCAGCATATCCAAGGTATGTGGTTATCTAGTTTTTTCTTTATATGTCCTACGTATGTAGCATGGCAATCGCCAAAGGGCAACAGCGTAGAAAATAAACAATCTCTTTTATTTTAAAAAGATGCTAAGAAAGTAGCTCATAATATCTATTGCTTTAAAAACAAGGCCTTCCATATTCCGAAATATTCACGAATGCTAAAGCATGGATAAGTCAGTAAATCGGATTTTGCCGGAATACCAACCGCTTGTAAGTCTTGCTGTCTTGCAAGGATCAAGGCACGAAGCATGTGAAAGGAATTGGTAATTACACCTACTTTCTGTGTCTTATCTTTTATATATTCCTTAGAAAATGCAAAGTTTTCAAAGGTCGAGGTAGAAAGCTCCTCTTCTATGATTTGGTGTTGCGGGATTCCATGAGCAACCAAGTAGCTGCGCATAGCCTCGGCTTCGGATATGCTTTCGTTGATTCCCTGTCCGCCACTGACAATAAAGGTAGTATCTTGGTATTGCTTATGATAGGCAATCGCTTCATCAAGGCGATGCTGCAAGGAAAGGGAAATCTTATCCTTGTTTAAACCTGCCCCTAAAATGATGACATACTCTAATTTTTCATTAGGTGTATGCAAACCATTAGCAAGGATCAGTCCTTCCACAATAAGGAAGCTAGTTAAAAAGATAGTAAGCAATCCAATGGCAGCAATGCGTAAAAATTTAGGCAGATATGTTAATACATGCTGTTGCTGTTTTCTTTCTATCAAGCCATAGCCTACCAACAGCAAACCTCCGATAAGAAAACAAAAGGAGAAGGAAATCTGAAAGAAGCCGTAAGCGAAGGATAAAATAAAAAAGTAAAGAATACATAAGCTGCCTAGAAATAGTAAAATATTTGTTATGATTGGTTTATATGTTTTCATGCCATTCACCTCATATACTAATCATAATCAAAAAAGCTGAATAAAGTTTTAAGAAACTATTACATTTCTATAAAAATTTTGACAGCCTGTTTAGTATTATCAAAAACGAAAGTATGTAGTAATTTTATGTGCTTTTCATCGTTTTATATTTTCATATATCATGTGTAAAATACTTGTTTTGTGTCCTTTATCAAATAGGCAAGTCCTATTTTGTATATGATATGGTAAAAGGCTTACTTTTACATTAAATCCATCTTCGACACTTAAAAAGAAAAAAACTTAAAAAATTACCTTTATCTATCGGTGATTTTTAAGTTTTATCCTTCTAAGTGTATCAAATGCAGGCATATTCAAAAAAATATTTGGATTGTTGTTTATACTCATAACATTCTTTTACTATATCCACTCATTATTTTGTGCAATCCAACTGCCTGTAAATACTCTGTCTTCTATCGCTGCTGTAAATGGTTTTGTCAAGAAGGCTTGTATTGTTTTCAATATGGTACTATAGTTATCTGTTTTTGTATCTATCTTACGGATAAATGTCTTCCATTTCTTCTGCATAGCAGCATCGTCATCGAAATTCATAACCTGCTCAAACTGAGCCGCTGTAAAACTATGCGCTCTGTTTGTAAAGGTCTTTTTGAGAGCTTCGGATAGTGTCGTGCCATCAAAATCAAATTTATTGGCAAGATAATAAATATCGTAATAGTCTTTCATGCGACTGGAAAACTCCATCAGACTGAGGATTGCGTCAATTTTCTCGGCAACGGTCGTTTCAATGGAATAAGTATTGATTGTCGGCGCAATAAAATCATCAAGCTGAGTGGGGATTTTTCTTTTTTCTTGCTTTGGCACAATGATATCGCCAACACCGAAATCAATGCCAAAGGGTGTTCGAGTATTTTTAATATAAGCGACCATTGAAGCGCCTATACCGGCATATTTCTTCGTAACAGCAATAGGTGTAATATCTTTTATCTCAAAGGTTACAAAATCATTGCCGGTTTGAACTGTAATAATTTCTTCAAGTATGCCTTTTAATTTTTCCGGTGTATTAGGTATTCTTTGAAGCAAAAAATCTACATCAACCGTTACTCGGCTATCAAAGTCAGTAAGCGAATAGAGGAACAAGCCTCCTTTTAACACGAGGTTTTCGGCATACTTGGACTTTTCCAAACGGCGTAAAAACTCTTCCTGACAAAAGAGCTGCAAACAAAGCTGATAACTTCTTCCGCTTTCTTTTGCCTTATTTTTGAGTCGTGTCAACACGGACGCAGCTATATCAGGCATTAAGCAGCACCTCCATTACATTCATAACCTTTGTATAAAGCTCCATTTCTTTTGCATATTTAGACAAATTTGCAAGGTTCTTTTTTTCATCGGCAGCATAGGCATTGACAGCCTTATTAAAAATTTCGTTATCAAGTTTTGTGCGGTACTTAAAACAATCGCATATTGTTCGTTCACGATCATATACAGGCAATATTACACCGTTAAAATTGCTTATGGACTTACCTATATCTAAAAATTCCTTTTGAATATAGTAAGCCTTCATCGGAAATTCTTCAATGTCCTTTACGCTACGGGACGCTGTTCTCGGTACAGCAATCGACCATTTACGGGGAGAAAAATCACTATATCCGTAGTGAAACAAAGCGGACTCTACACAAATAATTCCCTGGGGAAGAAGCTTTCGTATGAGCTGTTCTTCTGTAATATTTTTACTTTGGGGGAGCTGATAAAAGCCTCTGCGAATTCTTTCAATGACTCCTTTTTTACAAAAAGCCGCTACCTCGTATTTATTTATCCCGTTAACGGCAAAATCTGAAGTTTTTGCAATGCCGCCATTATTTTCGATTATCGTTTTTAAAAGTTCTTTTTTACTCAATCATACACCAACTTTCTGCATACAAAAAATAAATAATGTATGCAGTTATTATACTATCCAGCTTAGCAAATATCAACAACTATGCGCAGACACTATTTGAAACTTGTATGTCAAAAGTAATCAAAATATCAAAAAATTAAATAGTATTCTCCACTTGTTCCATTTGCCGAAAAAATATCCGAAAAAGTATGTTGCTGTATGATGGGGCAAAAGGTTTACTTTTACAGCAATATATCTTATAATTTAACTGTTATAAAGAAGGAGATATAATATGAAAATTTCATCGTTACAAAAAGCAAGATACGAGTATTCTCCAAAGCTTCCGGCAATGTTGAGAAACGGAATTTCCGAAATCAGCGTGCTAGAGGGTGAAGAAACTCAAAGTGTTGCAGATCAAGAAAAAATCAAGGCTTTGTTCCCAAATACATACGGAAAAAAGGAAATCACTTTCCAAAAGGGAGCAAACACATCAGAAGCTAAAAAACAGGTTGTAGGTGTTATTCTTTCCGGTGGACAGGCTCCGGGCGGACACAACGTAATCTGTGGTTTGTATGATGCTTTGAAGGCAACCAATCCAGACAATGAATTGTATGGCTTCAAGAACGGACCAAGCGGACTGATCGAAGATGACTATTTGGTTTTCGATGATCAATATATTAACGAATATCGCAATACCGGTGGATTTGATATTATCGGTTCCGGTAGAACAAAATTGGAAACAAACGAACAGTTTGCAATCGCAGCTGAGGTTTGTAAAAAACACGGAATTACAGCAATCGTAATCATCGGTGGTGATGATTCCAATACCAATGCTGCGGTGTTAGCTGAATATTTTGCAGCAAACAACACAGGTGTTCAGGTTATCGGCTGTCCTAAGACAATCGACGGAGACTTGAAGAACGAAGATATCGAATGCTCTTTCGGTTTCGATACAGCAACGAAAACATACAGCGAATTGATTGGTAACATCGAACGTGATGCCAATTCCGCTAAGAAATATTGGCACTTCATCAAGGTTATGGGACGCTCTGCATCTCACGTGGCTTTGGAATGTGCACTTGAAACACAGCCAAACATCTGCTTGATTTCCGAAGAGGTTTCTGAAAAGAAAATGTCTCTTTCTCAGATTGCAGACTACATTGCGGATTCTGTTGAAAAACGTGCCGCAAAGGGTATGAACTTCGGTGTAGCAATCATTCCTGAGGGTGTTGTTGAGTTCGTTCCTGAATTCTCAACTTTGATTCACGAAATCAATGAATTGTTGGCAGGTTCAAAGGCAGATGCATTCAATGCACTTCCTACTTGGAAAGAAAAATATGCTTTCATTGAAAACGGATTAACAAAAGAATCTATGGAAGTATTCGCAATTCTTCCGGAAGCAATCCAACAGCAGTTGTTCTTAGAAAGGGATCCACACGGTAACGTACAGGTTTCTTTGATTGAATCCGAAAAGCTATTCTCTGCATTGGTTGCGGACAAATTGGCTCAGCGCAAGGCTGCCGGTACTTACAACGGTAAGTTTAATGCACTTCACCACTTCTTCGGTTATGAAGGAAGATGTGCATTCCCATCTAACTTTGATTCTGATTACTGCTACTCACTTGGATACAACGCATTTATGTTGATTCAGTATGGCTATAATGGTTATCTATCTAAGATCAGTAACCTATCAAAACCGGCAAATGAATGGGTAGCCGGTGGTATGCCAATCACAAAGATGATGAACATCGAAAGAAGACATGGAGAAGATAAACCGGTTATCCGTAAAGCACTTGTTGAATTGGAAGGAAAACCATTCAAATTCTTTGAAGCTCACCGTGAAGAATGGGCTGAAAACACTTGCTTCGTATATCCTGGTGCAATCCAGTATTACGGACCTGCTGAGGTTTGTGATATTACCACAAGAACACTTGCATTAGAAAAAGAATAAGAAAAGCATTTGCTCATCATAATGGATATTATGGTGAGCTTTTTTCAATAGTAATAAACTAAGAAATACTTATTGCTTTAACGATACTCTTATATTCGTCATAAGCATTTTATAAAAGACTGCACAACCTATGAAGTAGAAAATATTTGTTTATAGACTTAATACAAGATACAAACAGTCAAACTTGTTTTTAAAGAAACAAACTGTTTCATATATAAGAAAAGGCTGTCGATTGCCAACAGCCTAAAATATTGTTTAAATCCTTGATAATAAAAATCATTTGTGGTTTTTAAAATACTTGTACACCATATAAACCACCGCTACACCTAAAACTAGCAATAGAAAAATATAAAAGTAGGAAATGTTCGTTAGCGTTTGCATTCTGTTCGCCTCCTTCCATGATATACAGATGGGAATGCGATAAACCCGTTTTCTTATGATTATAACAAACTAGAAATGTATAGCTTATAAAGATAACTGTAACTGTTTAACGAACGGATATAAAATCTTTGTGCAAGCATTCACAATCCTTCTGCTTTTAGGATATCATAAATACACAGAAAAGCCTATAATATTTTATCTTTGCCCATTGAAAACTTAATGCTTAAAACATAGAAAATACATTGCATAATAAATGGATATTGACACTATTATGCAGGTGCATAGGTTATGTGTACGGTATGTTTTATTAGTAGGTATAAGGAAGCTGTAAGCTATAAAATCACAAATGAGCGCCAAGCTTTTTTTGCTTATCCTGCGATTCTTTTTATGAGCTTTGACAAAGCCGAAAAGCAGTGTTAAACTGTAAAAAAATAAATGCTTTTGAATATATTTAGTATCTATGGATACGAAAGGAAAGGGTGTATGGAGAATATGAAAAAACGATGGAGATTGTATGGTTTATGCCTATTAAGTGTATGTCTTATGACTGCTTGTCAAAAAAGCGAGCCGGAAGCAAAACAAGATTTTTGGACAGAAACCATTGAGGTGCTTGAAGAAGCAAGCAAAGCGAAAAGCTATGATTCGAATGCTTGGGAAATCGGCATACAGGACGCATCTGTGGTAAGTGATGCAGATCATCGAAGCGTGCATATTACATGGAAAGATGTAAACAATGCACAGGAAACCTTTTCGTTTTCACTTGAAAACTATGGAAAACCAAGCATTGTATATTCCTATAAAAAAACAATGGAAGCCGATGCAAAGACGATTCAAGATATAGCGGTGGTAAGATCCACAGACACTGCTTATCAAGTTTATCGTGCAAGCTATCAACGAAATGTTTATCAAGATGATATATGTATTGATAGTACGCAACAAGAAGTAGATATACAAATCAAAGATAATCGTGTAGAATACGAAAATATTCCTTATCTAAAAGAAGTCATGGACAAGGGAGATAAGCTGCTAACGGCTTTTCAAAAAGAATTTGGTATTGAATACGCAAAGAATGGTTTTGTGAATTTACCGGCAATGATAAAGGATACAAATATTGTTTCTATGATTGATGAACTAGAAACAAATGCAAGCTATACAAGCTATTATTCTTTACCGCAAATCAATGCCAAGGGACATTCGCTGATTACCTCCTTAGATGTGAAGCAAGATTACAGCAGCGTTATTTATCAGGTGTACGATGTAGAGGGGCAAGGCTATGAAACAAGAAACATGGCATTGGAGGCAACGAGCATAGAAAACTTATACAATATGATACCTGATTATGATGCGGAAGTATTGTATGCGGTATATTTTGATGGTGAAGCTGCATACTTGTACTCTCAAAAGCAACCAGCGCAGGAAATTTACGAAGATGTCCAACAAGGTGCAGTCAATGCACTTACGGTATTAAATACAAGCAATCCAAGTGGGGAATCCTATGGAACTGCGTATTAGATAGAAATGTTTATTACCCCCAAAAATAAGGGTATAAGCTAGGGAAAGGAAGATATACATGCTGCAAATCAAACATATTCATAAGGAATATAAAACCGGTACACTTGTTCAAAAAGCCTTAGATGATGTAAGCCTACATTTGCGTGATAGTGAATTTGTCGCAATCCTGGGGCCAAGTGGTTCAGGAAAAACGACATTGTTAAATATCATCGGTGGTTTGGATCGCTATGACAGCGGAGATTTGATTATCAATGGCATATCCACAAAAAATTATCGTGATCGGGATTGGGATTCCTACCGTAATCATACGATTGGCTTTGTATTTCAAAGCTATAACCTGATTCCACATCAAACTATCTTATCCAATGTGGAATTAGCTCTTACCATTTCCGGAACTTCCAAAAGTGAACGTAAAAAGCTGGCAATCCATGCCTTGCAGCAGGTAGGTTTAGGTGCACAGCTACACAAGAAGCCAAACCAGCTGTCCGGTGGACAAATGCAGCGTGTCGCAATTGCCAGAGCTTTGGTAAATGATCCGGATATCCTGTTAGCCGATGAGCCGACAGGAGCACTTGACTCGGATACAAGCATTCAGGTCATGGATCTGTTGCAAGAGGTTGCCAAGGATCGCTTGGTTGTCATGGTTACGCACAATCCCGAATTGGCAGAGCAATATGCCAATCGTATCGTAAATTTACGTGATGGAAAGATCATATCCGACAGCAATCCTTTTGTTGTAGAGGAAGAAAAACAAGCCGTTCATCAAAGTATGGGCAAAACCTCTATGTCGTTAATGACCTCCTTATCGCTAAGCTTCAACAACCTGAAAACCAAAAAAGGAAGAACGATCTTAACTGCCTTTGCAGGATCGATTGGAATTATCGGTATCGCAGCTATTTTATCCTTATCCAATGGTGTTAGTACGTATATTAAAGATGTAGAAGAAAACACTTTATCGCAATATCCGCTGCAAATTCAAAGCTCCGGTTTTGATATGACCTCTATGATGGGAGAGGCTATGCAGCAGGAGGAACAAGAGCCACAAGGCGATATTCAAGTCGGCAATATGCTGACAAGTATGTTTTCTACTATCGGATCAAACGATTTAGCAAGCCTCAAGCAATATCTTGAAACAGGAGGATCGGGTATTGAACGCTATACGAATGCAGTGGAATACACCTATCAAATAACTCCGCAAATTTATCGTATGGAGGAAAATGATGTTCGCCAAGTACACCCGGATCAATCCTTTCAAACACTTGGTCTTGGTTCTACTAGCAGCTCTAACAATATGATGTCAAGCATGATGAGCACCAATGTTTTTTATCCGTTACCACAAAATGATGCATTGTATAAGAATCAATATGATGTGAAGGCAGGACATTGGCCAACAAATGCTAACGAGTGTGTGCTTGTTTTAAGTGGGCGAGGAAGTGTTACGGATTTTCTGTTATACACCTTAGGACTTCGTGATGCCAAAGAGCTGGATCAAATGGTGGAGCAGTTTGCTCGCAATGAGGAGGTCATCGTGCCCAAAGCCGATGATGCCTACGATTATGAGGATATTCTAGGAATTACCTTCAAACGTGTAAATGCTGCCGATTATTATGCTTATGATGCAACCTATCATGTATGGAAGGATAAAACCAAGGATCGTGCGTATATGCAAGAGCTTGTACAGAAGGGTGAGGATTTGAAGCTTGTTGGAATCGTTCAACCAAAGGAAGATGCAACCGCAACGATGCTGATGTCAGGTATTTATTATACCGATGCTTTGGTAAAGGACGTAATCAAAGACGCAAGCAGCAGTGCTATCGTTAAGGCACAGCAAAAACAGCCAAATATCAATGTATTTACCGGAAAAGCCTTTGATGCAAAAGGTGATACTGCGAGCCTAGATATGAAATCCTTATTTACGATTGATGAAGCGAAAATGAGAGAGGCTATACAATTCGATACATCGAAGCTCAAGCCTGATATGCAAAATCTTAATGGAATCATGGCAGGAATCGAGCTTCCGCCAATGGATCTAAATGCGATTTTAACACAGCTGGATATATCTATACAGCCACAGCAGCTACAAGCCCTTGTGGAAAAACTGATGAAGGGGTTTGAGGAATATATAAAAACCAATCCATTCGCTGATTACCAAACGCATTTACAAGAGTATTTGAAAAGTCCACAGGTAGCCGGAGTGCTACATCAAACGATACAAGAAGCAATTAAGGAAAATAAAGAAATAAGCATCAGCAAGGAACAGATGGAGAAAAGCTTACGAACGGTTTTAGCAGGATATGATGCTTATGCAAAAGAGCATAATTTAGCAGATATGCAGGATATAGGAAAATACTTCATGGAATATTTGAAAAGTGAGGAAGCACAGGCAATCCTTCACTCATTCTTACAGGAAACAATACAGTCCAATGATCTGCAAGCGCAGCTGCAACAAATCATGCAAACGTATATGCAAGATGTCGAAAGTGTCATGGCACAGGCGATACAGAGTAAATTACAGTCAAGCTTAATGGACTTACAGACTTCCATGAGTGATGCATTTTCCTTTGATGCCAATGCCTTTGCACAAGCTATTACGATGAATATGAATGAGCAGGAGCTTGGCGAACTGATGATTTCCTTGATGTCCAAGGAACGCTATACTTATGAGAATAACTTAAAGCAGCTTGGCTATGCGGATTTCGACAGTCCATCACAAATCAACATATATCCCAAAGATTTTGAAAGTAAAGAGGAAATTTTAAATATCTTAAACAACTATAATGAACGTATGGAGCAGCAGGGTGCTGAAGATAAGGTAATCACATATACGGATATGGTCGGTACGCTGATGTCCTCAGTCAGTGATATCATCAATGTCATTAGCTATGTTCTTATTGCTTTTGTAGCTATTTCACTCATTGTTTCTTCTATCATGATTGGAGTTATTACGTATATCAGTGTGCTGGAGCGAAAGAAGGAAATCGGAATCTTACGTGCCATCGGTGCTAGTAAGCGTAACATTTCCGAGGTCTTTAATGCGGAAACCTTTATTATCGGATTGTTGGCGGGAATCATCGGAATCGTAATTACATTGCTGTTGTTGCTTCCGGCAAATCAAATTATTCATTCGATTGCGGGAAATAATCAAATCAATGCGTCTTTACCACCGCTTGCGGCAGTCATTCTGATTGTATTAAGCACCTTATTGACCTTGTTGGGTGGTATCATTCCATCACGTAAGGCAGCTAAAGAGGATCCGGTAACAGCACTTAGAACAGAATAGTTCAAGGCAATAAAGGTGTTGCAATTATTATGTTAAATATTAAATATGATAAATCTAAAAATACTTATACAAATGGAAAATGCTATAATATAGGTGTATTAAAAAGTGGTGATCCCTACCAGTTAAAGAAATGGGAGCGAAAAAAGATTGGGCTAACTACGATGTAGTAGCCCATATTTTATAATTGGAGAATATATAAAACATTGTTACAAAATCAATTACGATGGTTAAATCGTGATGGCGAGAAGCTTAGAAGAAAAATGCAATGAATATAAAAAATGACTTTATCAATCTTTTCAAGCGTCAGAGTATGATGGAATAAGTATGAAGTTTGCTTTTTGATAGTATCCATGAACAAAGACAGCTAGGAAAATGCGTATCCGTATTTTTGACTGTGTTTGTTTTTTCGTAAAGGAAAATGATGGCGAAATCATGGGGATATGATATAATCATAAGGAATTCAATGGGTAAAATAATGATATACGGAGGTAGTGCGATGTATCAGTTTAACATAAATATTCCTAAGCAGGAGCATGATGCTTTTGTATCACAGCATGCGTTAAGCAATCTTTTACAATCTGCGGCGTGGGCAAGTGTCAAGGATAATTGGAAGCATGAAATTGTTGGTGTCTATGATGATGAGAAGTTGGTCGCCTCTGCTTCAATTCTTATTAAATCATTGCCTTTGGGCTTTACGATGATGTATATTCCAAGAGGACCGATTATAGATTATCAAGATAAAGATTTGGTGATATATTTTTTTCAAGCTTTGCGTAAATGGGCGAAGAAAAAAAGATGTTTATTTGTAAAGGTCGATCCGGGTATTGTCTATAAGCAGTTTTTCTTAGACGATGAACAGCGAGAAGCTTTAACAAGTGCTAAAACGGCAATAGCGAATTTACAGGCAGCCGGTTGTATTCATAGTGGTTTTTCAACGACAATGGACGCTACTGTGCAGCCGCGCTTTCATGCATCGGTAAAAAAGTGTGAAGATTATATAGAACAGCTTCCTAAGAGAGCGAAGCGCAATATTCATACCGCCGAAAAAAAGAAGCTTCAAATAGAAACCTGTGGTGTTGAAAAAGTAGCGGAATTTGCTCATCTCATGAAGCTGACAGAGGAACGTAAACAAATCAATCTGCGGGATAAAGAATATTTCCGAAAACTGATGGAGATTTATGGTGAACATGCCCTTCTTCAAATGGCGTATATTGATTTAGAACAGGAATACAACGAGGTAATAAAGCGTTATACTGCCTGCTTACATGAATTGGAGATTTGTCCGGAAAATGCCAAGAAGAAACGCTTTACTTTAGAGGAACAGCAGGTTTCTTTAGAGCGTCAAAAAAAGATGTTGAAGGAAGAATTGGACCTACATGGAAAGAAGGTATATATCTGTGGAACATTAAGTGTAATGTTTGGAAATACCGCAGAGGTTTTGTATGCAGGTATGGACGATGCCTTTAAGCGCTACATGGCACCTTATCTTACTTGGTATCATACGATTCAAGCATGTTTCGATAGAGGCTTTGAATGGTGCAACATGGGAGGTATTGAAGGAAGCTTAGATGGTGGTTTAACAAAATTCAAAAGCAACTTCCACCCAACCATTTTAGAATATGTCGGAGAGTTTGACTTTCCGGTAAATAAGCTGTTGTTTAAAGCTAGTCAAATAGCCTTTAAGCTACGTAAAAAAATGCATTGATACTCCTTATCGAAGGAGTATTTTCATAACAGAAGGGAGCAGGTAAAGCATGGAATTTAAGGATTTCGGATTAGAACAGGGGATCATGGAAGCATTGGATATTTTAGGTTATCATAAGCCGTTTGCAGTGCAGGAGGCAGTTATTCCACATTTGCTTGCCAAGCAAGATGTTATCGTACAAGCCAAGACCGGAAGTGGAAAAACCGCAAGTTTTGCGATTCCGATCTTACAGCAGCTTATTTGGAATGAAAAGCTACCACAAGCCTTGATCCTGGCTCCGACACGTGAGCTGGCGATGCAGATACAAACGGAATTTGATCAAATCGGGGCTAAAAAACGCATCAAAAGCCTGGCAATTTACGGTAAGTTTCCTTTTCGTTTTCAAAAGCAGGACTTACAACAGCGAACCCATGTTATATGTGCCACTCCCGGAAGAATCTTAGACCATTTACGTGAGCATACCTTCGATGCCTCAAGCATTCGTTATGTAGTCATTGATGAAGCTGATATTATGTTGGATATGGGCTTTCTCGATGAGGTAGAGGCAGTGCTTGATTATTTGCCGAAAAAGCGAACAACTGCCTTATTCTCCGCTACGATGCCAAAGGAAATCATACAGCTGGCAAATCGCTTTTTGCACGATCCACTAAGCATTGCGATGGAAGCTAAGCAAGATGTGCATCAAAATATCGAGCATTATGTATATAAGCTTAATCAACAGGATAAAGAAACGGCATTGTTACATCTGTTAGGTAAGGAAACAGTTGAAAGTGCGATACTTTTCGTACGTACACAAGAAAGAGTCGAAAACATTTATCAAGTATTAAAGGCGCATCATATCCGTGTAACTAAGCTGCATGGGGGCTTGTTGCAGGAGGAGCGTTTGGCAAATTTAAAAGCTTTTCGAAGTGGGGAAAAGCGTATTTTAGTTGCTAGTGATGTTGCGGCACGTGGTATTGATATTGCCGATATCAGTCATGTTATTAACGTTGATTTTCCCGATAAAAAGGAAACCTATATCCATCGTTTAGGACGAACGGCACGTAAGGATACAAGTGGGAAAGCAATCTCTTTTGTAACTGCAAGAGATCAAGAGAAGCTTATACAATTAGAGGATTATTTAGGATATTCATTGTCCATGCGTGATGCCTCTACAGAACTTTTAACACAAGATTATGATCTAAGCTATTTATCGCAGTCAAGTGAAAGAAAGGAAGATAAGGGGGCTGCTTTGCGTAAAGATGTATTGCGCATCTATATCGGTGCGGGAAAAGCCAAGAAGCTTCGTGCCGGTGATATTGCCGGCGCACTGTGTCAGCTTGAAGGCATTTGTTTTGATGATGTTGGTGTTATTCAGGTGCAGGAGCATCATTCGTATGTCGATATTTTGCATGGCAAGGGAGAAGTGGCTTTAAAATCCTTGAAGCGTATCAAAGGGAAGGAAGTACGTGTGGAGATTGCAAAGTAATAGATTATAAAAAAAGCAACCGTGGTGGATTGCTTTTTTTATAATCGTATTCCATATTGTTCACTGATAAAGGATAAATCATTATACAATTCATTGCGAGAATAGCCTGCTTTGGCTAATTCATTTTCCTCATGGGCATTGATAGCATCAAAGCAATAGAGCGCAATCGTAAGATATTCCATACTTCCCTGTTGAAAAGCGTCTTTTAATTCTGCCACTGCTTCCCTATATTGTTGCTCCTCCAGCTTTTTCTTTAGCTGTCTTAAAAGCTTGCGATATTCCTCATCTTGAAGATCTTGTTCCTCGATTTCTTCACTTTCCTTGCGGTGTAAAAAGACATTGCCAAGCAGCTTGGTCATATCTTTGATTTCACGCATCAAAAAATCATTTTCAAAAATACTCATTGCTGATCCACCTCGAAGAAAATACCGGCATCTTTGCGTAGCTTTTCGTAGCATTCCATAACCAAACGGCTGTGAGCTAGCTGCTTTTGACAGCGTTCATGATCTTGTGCTTCGAAGATCTTTTTAAATTCTTTTACTTCATGATATAAGGAAATCGGATTGCTAGGTTGGGTAAGCTCTTGTTCTTCACCCTTGACAACAAGCTTTAAGCTAGAACAGCGACTCGTTTGTGATTCCATCAGTAAATATCCCTTTTCCCCTTGCAGCTGAGAAATATTCTTGCTAGTTGAATCCTTAGCGCAGGAACAGGTGGCAATAAAACCATCATATTCCAAAATAGCAACTCCGCTGGTATCAATACCACAGGCATGCATATTCGGATAATAGCGCATTGCTTTCGGTTTACCGAATAGACCGATTACATAATGCAGATTATAAATGCCGATATCTGCTAAGGCACCACCGGAAAAAGCCGGATTAAAAACATTGGTAATCTTGCCTTCTAATAAGGCATCATAGCGGCTGGAGTATTGAGAAAAGTTGCATTGTACTAAACGCAAAGGACCAAGCTTTGCTAGGTTTTCTTTGATTAGCGCATAGTTTGGCATATACAGCGTAACGATTGCTTCAAAGAGAAATAAATGATGACTTGTGGCATAAGAAAGCAAATCGTCAAATTCTGCTAGCGTAGAGGTAAACGGCTTTTCACAAATTACATGTTTACCATAGTGTAAGGCTTTTTTTGCTTGTGAATAGTGTAGGCTGTTTGGAGAGGCAATATAAATAAAATCAATATCCTCTCTGGCAAGCATGGCATCTAAATCGGTATAAATGCTTTCAACTTGATACTTTTCAGCTAATGCTTTCGCATGATCCTTTACTCTGGAATACATGGCAAGGCAGGAAATATCGTTTTGTTTGCAGGCTTCTAAAAAGTTTTCCACAATTCCGCCGGTGCCGATGGTTGCGACATTCATAAATACACACCCCTTCTTTGTTTACTTGCTTTTATTATAGCATGTTATATTCTCATTTACATAGTGAATGTGCATGCGTTATAATGGGATTACAGAAAGCACAAGGGTGGATATTATGGAAGTAGTTTGCGGTATCATCGAAGAAAATCAAACCTATTTGATTGCGAAAAGGGGAAAAGGTGTTCATGAAAATATATGGGAATTTCCCGGTGGCAAGATCGAGCACAATGAAACAAGAGAGGAAGCCGTTGTGCGGGAAATCAAAGAAGAATTGCATTTAGATGTCGAAGTGCTGGAGCATGTCTTATCTGTTGTCGATCATCGAGAAGCGATGGATATTCACGTACATGCCTATCGCTGTCGAAAAATCGGTGGAAGCTTAGAGCTGCATGCTCATCATGAGGTACGTTATGTATCCTATCAAGAATTGTACGATTATACTTTTGAGCCAAGCGATTATGCGATCCTTGATGGCTTAGGAAAGCATAAGGCTTCGCTTGCGACGAATAAAGACTTTTCATAATCGAATATCGGAGGTGGTGGCAGTATGTTTAAAAAAACCGATGAAACAAAGGTTATGCGTGATCCGATCCATGGCTATATCCACGTTGATAAGCAAATTGTTTGGGATTGTATCAATGCCAAGGAAATGCAGCGTTTGCGTCGTATTCATCAGCTAGGCGGTGATTTTCAGGTGTATCATACTGCCGAGCATTCACGCTTCTCACATTCGCTTGGAGTATATGAAATCGTTCGCCGTATGGTATATGAGATTGATAGCCTGCGAATGGCACTAAGTGAATATGAAAAAGTGTGTGTCATGCTTGCAGGGCTTTTGCATGATATCGGACATGGACCGTTTTCTCATGCATTTGAGGATATCAGCGTCTTTCCACATGAGGAATATACGGTCAAGATACTTATGGGAGATAGTGAGATTCATCATTTACTAGCAAGCTGTAAGGCTACACTGCCAAACGATGTAGCGAATATCATTGCACATAAACATGAACGCTCTTGTTTGAATCAAATCATCAGCGGGCAGCTTGATGCCGATCGTATGGATTATTTATTACGTGATGCGTATTTTACCGGTACCAGTTATGGTAAGTTTGATTTGGAACGATGCTTGCGAACGATTCGTTTACAGGACGATACGATCGTTGTTAAACAAAGTGGGATTCACAGCATCGAGGATTATATCATGGCACGCTATCACATGTATTGGCAAGTGTATCTTCACCCGGTCGCTAGAAGCTATGAAGCCATGCTGTCGATTTTGTTTAAACGCTTAAAAGACGTGTATCGTACAAATCCAAAAAGTTTGGATAGGGTAGGTATGTTTCATGCGTTTTTAAACGGACAGCCGACCATTGAGGATTTGTTTGTGATGGACGAGGCGGCATGTTTATATGGCTTTACGCTTTTGCAGGATTGTGAAGATGAAATTTTACGAGATTTGAGCTATCGCTTATTAAATCGTCATTTATTTGAATATGTAGAATATCATAGTGAAAAAGATATTGAACGCATACAGGCCAAGGTTAGGGCAATGGGATTTGATCCTATGTATTATGTATATCATGACAGCGTATCTCAGCTACCCTATTCTCCTTATAAAGAAAGTGAAAAGGGTGTCAATATATGGGTGGTTGATGAAGCAGGAGAAATTATTGAATTATCACAGGTAAGTGAGATTGTTGCGGCAATGACACGTGCCGATCTTAAGCAAGATGAAAAAATTTATTATCCCAATGATCAAGTGGCAAGAGCAGGGAGGAAAAAACAATGAAAGAGATGGATATCTTGGAAATTATCACCAAAGCAGGAGAAGCGAAAAACGGTTATTTACAAGCAATTCAAGAAGCAAAGGCAGGGAATTATGAGGCTTGTAATGAATATGTACGCAATGGGAACGAAGCGTATGCAAAGGCACATCGTATCCACATGGAAATGGTTCAGCAGGAAGCCGGTGGGAATAGGGTGGAGCTGAGCATCTTGTTTACCCATGCCCAAGATCAGCTGATGAATGCGGAAATCTTAAAGACCTTATGTGATGAATTTATTGATCTGTATCGCAGATTAGAAGAAATGCAGGCATAGGATTGCGTGTATCCATCGTATAAAATGATGTTGATTGATAAGGCTTAGAAGGGGAAATTGGAGATGGAAGAGGTTATTGTAAAGCTGTATGCTGAGGTTTTATTAGCTGTTTTGTTTACAATCGGCTATCTTGTTTTACTGGTTCAAAAAAGACAATGGATACATTTGGGGAAGGTTGCGCCAAGTAAACGTCAATCGCTTAGAAAAATCGAAAAAAGAGTTGATTGTGTAGTGAAAGTTGTCGGTGGTATATGTGTAATCGTCATGGTTGTATGGCGAGTGATTCCGGGAATCTTGGATTTTCCTAACGCTATGGCAGGAAACTATGAACATACAACCGGTGAGGTTGTTGTTTGGGATTATAGCAGAGAAACCAGAAAACAAGCAAGAAGCATTGAAGTGCTTGATTCACATACCAATGAAAAAGTACATGTGATCGTATATAGTACAGGAGTTCACAAAGAAGAGCATCTGAAGATTACCTATTTGAAAAACAGCCGCTTCGGTATCATAGAGGAACGATGGTAAAACTTACTATATGAGCTGTTAAGGAGGATATCATGGAATTTCTTACGTTTTTGATGTATTTTAAATTTTTTATTGTTGCATTTCTTGTTTGTATCGTTTTGGATCTCTTAACGGCACGCTCATCAAAGAAGAAGTCATCATCATTGGATAGTTTTGTGGTACGTGCTCCGATTGATTTTGCGATCCTCGGTGGTATTGCCATGGCATTTTTCTTAGGTGTCTTTTCGATTTGTGAGGATATTGGGGAAATCGAAACCTATTCCCCGCTCTTTACTTGGATCGTAGGCGGTATGTTTGCTTTGTGTTTGCTGCTGATGGCAGCACCGATACAAGGGGTGTGGGATATCGTGGTAGAAAATGATGATATAACGGTTATCAAAGGCTTTCTATATCGGCGACATTGGAAATTTTCAACGATATGCTATGCCAAAGCAGGACGTGGAGGATTGAAGGTGTATGTTCAAGGCAGAAAGAGAAGGGCCTTTTTCGTAGATACCATGCTGCCGGCAAGTCAAAACTTCATTAAGCGAATGGAGAAAGAGGGAAAGCCGATTGTTTATCAGCATAAAGATCAAGCTGAGCAAATAAAGGAATAGATGTATGGATATGAATGGAGGAATACAAATGTATCTGGCAATGCTTTTGATAGGTGGTTTTATGTTTCTTTCCTTTCCGTTTCTTGTTTTTGCAAAAATCAAAAAAACGAAACAAGAAAATATAGAGGAGGCAAAGAAAAAATTAAATGTATTTCTGATTTGTACAATGCCTGTTCCGATTATTGCGATTGTGCTTATCTTGATCGGATTGAAGGCATTGATGTAGAAAGCGTTTCATCTGGTATATATGGTGAGGTATGCTATGGATAATAAGAAACTTATTCAGCTTTATTTGGAAAATGTAGAGAAAATGTTCGGATATGTCAATATGGAGGCATATATAGACAGACGATTGGAAATATGGAAAAAATATTGTCAGAAGAAAACAAAGAAAGAGAGCATAGAAATTTTTTTAACGCTATTAGGTGAAAACTATGGGAAAAAGACAATCTATTTGGGAGTGTACTTGGCATTAGAAGAAAATGATATGCGATATTTGCATAATGCGTTAAGCTCCGCAGTTGTATGGGGACAGCTTACCATACTGAGCGGTGGTGTTGATCACTCGCTTTATGCTTGGAATATTTTGCCTTATCTCTTTTGTGCCAATCGTTTCCATGATATTAAAAGCATATTTCCTAAAGCAAACGGACTTAGTAAAAATGGTTTAAAGTCAGCTTGCTGTATTACAAATTTAGTGATGTATTTGTATTATCAAGAGCCGGCATGGAAACAATATATTACAGAGGAAGGAAAAAGCTTTTTACAAGCAAAGCGTACAGCGGAAGAAAAAATGGTTGTGCAAGGCTTGCTTGCCCTAGTTGAAAAAAATTGGGAATCGTTTTCTTTGGCATTGAATCATCTTTGTAAAGCTCATCGAAGGGTAAAGGGCTTTGGTGAAAATGCGTTTACAAGGGCAATTTCTTTTTTTGCATTTGGACTGTATAGCTTTGCAAGATATTTGTATAAAGAGGAAATAAGCAATGTTATGCTTCCTAAAAATGAGTTTTTGTTTGAGGATTTTAGAAGCTATCAGGAAAGCAATGATTATCGAATAGGACAGCCGTTTTGTGTTTTTAAGGAGCCATTGCTGCTGTTGAATGATTTTGAAAGGATTGATTTGCCGATTATGCATCTAAGTGAGGATAAAAAAAGAACATTGGATATTAAAGGCTATCAACGAGAAGTGATAGAAAGAATTCAAGCATTGCGAAATTCTGAGTAAGACTTTTACGGTTTTGCAAGCTAAAGAACAGTGAAATAAAAAGATTAGGTAGGATCTTCATGAAGGGTTTGTATTCACGAGGACTAGCTAATCTTTTTTTTATTCGAATCCAAGCTTATTTTATAGATTTCAAAATAATGAAACGGTGTAGTAGTTGTTCTTTATTTTGTTATATTTTGCACATCATTGTGATGTCCAAAATGATTGGCAAATTTAGTACCAAACAAAGATTGAGAAAACATTTTTAGTAAAGTAAAATTAGGTTTGTAAGAAGAATATCAAGCGCTTATATTATTTTTCTTTTAGATAGTTAGGAGGTGCAAATATGGACGCTTCGTTAATTTGCGATGAACTTTGTGAATTAGATTTAGATGTTCAAAGTACAGATGAGTTTTTTGAGAAAATGAGTGTTAAAGCTCAAACATTAGGATATGTAACGGCAAACTTTCTGCAGGCAATAAAAGAAAGGGAATTTAACTATCCAACAGCATTACCGGTAGAGCCCTATCCAGTTGCAATACCTCATTCAGATCCAGTGAATATTATTAAGCAATTTATCGCTCCTGTGCGTTTGAAGCATGAAATAGATTGGTGCGAAATGGCAAATAACGACAATATCTTGAAAGTTAGAGTAGTATTCCTATTAGGTTTTAAACGTGAAGAGGGACATGTAGAACTATTACAATTACTAATTGAGAATTTCCAAGATAAGGAGATTATGGATCAACTTCTTGCAGCTGAAACAAAAGAAAAATTTCTTGATATTGTAAAACATTTGAAAGGGTTTTGATGAAACGTATTATTGTTGCATGTGGTAATGGAGTTGCGACAAGTCAGGCAGTTGCATTCCGTATCAATCGAATGCTTGAAAAGAATCATTTATACGATGTAAAGGTAGAGGCAGTAAATATTCGAGAACTACATCGTGAACTAAAGGGAGCAGTTGCATATGTTGAAGTTATGAAAACTGATGAAAAATGCGATATTCCTAAAATTGATGGATTAGTATTTCTTTACGGAAATGCTAATCAAAAAGAAGAAGAATTTCAAAGATTATTGGATATTTTAAAATAAGGAGTGAATCAATATGAAAAAAGTTATTGTTGCATGTGGTAGTGGAGTTGCGACATCTCAAACGGTAGCATCAAAAGTAAATCGACTATTGAAAGAAAAGGGTGTTGATGCAGTAGTAGAAGCTGTAGATCTAAAATCTGTTGATCGTCATTTAGTAGATGCTTGTGCGTATATTACAATTACCAAGGTATCTAAAGAATATGATGTTCCTGTAATTAACGGAATAGCATTCTTAACTGGTATGAATCAAAATAAAGAGCTAGAACGTTTGATTGAAGCAATTAATCAAGCAAAATAATTATTTATATGAAAGAAAGAAGGTAGAAATATATGGAATTATTATCAACTGTTGTACAGTCGTTATTGGATTTAGGGGCAGCGATTTTCGTACCAATAATTATTATTCTTGCAGGATTAATTGTTAAAATGAAGTTAAAAGATGCAATTTCTGCCGGTTTAACACTTGGGGTTGCTTTTACCGGTATGACAATGCTGATAAATTTCATGACCGGCGCAATTACTCCGGCAGCAGAGGCAATGTTGAAAAATGTAGGTATTTCATTACCGATTATTGATGGTGGTTGGACAACGATGTCAACGATTTCGTGGTCTTGGCCATACGCTTTTTTGATGTTTCCATTGATGATTCTAATTAACATTATCATGTTAGTTTTAAAGAAAACAAACACATTTAATGCTGATTTATGGAATGTTTGGGGGAAAATCTTTACTGCAGTAGGTGTAGTTGCAATTACAGGAAGTATTCCACTAGCATTTTTGGTTGCCGCAATTCAAATTATATTTGAATTAAAAACAGCTGATGTTCATCAAAAGCGCATAGAGGAATTATCTGGAATTCCAGGAGTAACATGTACGCATAAAATGGTTTTGTTTGGAGCTTTAATGTATCCTGTAGATGTTTTATTAAGAAAAATTCCTGTTTTCAATAAAAAATTTGATGCAGCGGCATTGAAAGACAAAGTAGGTATTTTCGCTGAAAATCATGTGCTAGGCTTTATTTTAGGTATTGTATTTGGGTTAATGGCTGGTTATGATGTTTCCAAAACATTAACATTAGCGATTCAATGTGCAACGGCATTGACATTATTCCCAGTTATTACGAAATATTTCATGCAAGCATTATCACCGATTAGTGAAGCAGTTAGTGATTATATGAACAAACGTTTTGAAGGAAGAACATTACTTGTTGGTTTAGATTGGCCTTTCTTAGGCGGATCTAATGAGATTTGGTTAGCTGTTATTTGGGCAGTTCCTGTAACATTACTTTGTGCATTGTTCCTACCTGGTAATGAAATCTTGCCATTCGCCGGTATCATCAATCTTGCATTAGCTGTTCCTGCATACTTGGTAACAAAGGGTAATTTACCAAGAATGTTGATTTTATGTACGCTAGGTGTTCCTGCTTTCTTATGGGTAGGTACGGCATTTGCTCCATTCATTACTGATTTAGCTAATGCGACGGGTGCTGTTGCATTACAAGCAGGAGAAATGATTTCTAATTCATCTATTGATGCTCCGGTATTTACTTATGCTATCTCACAAGTTTTCGATATTATCAATGGAAATTGGATTCCTTTGGTAGTCTTAGTTGTATGGGGAGTATGCTACGTATTCTATTATAGAGAATTGAAAAAAGAGAATCAGCAAGCAGAAGCTGAAACAGTACAGAATAATTTAGGTGAATGATTGTGGAATTTACAAATAAAGATGGAAAGCAAATAGTAGTAGCTATTATTGAAGCAATTCAAAAAAACAAAGATTATCTAAGTGAAGTAGACGGTGCTATTGGTGATGGAGATCATGGGATTAACATGAATAAGGGAGTTACACTTGCTTTAGAGGAAATTAATAACACTGAAAATTTATATGTAAGCTTAGGGGTGTTAGCTAAAGTATTGATGAACAAAATCGGAGGTTCCATGGGGCCTTTATACGGTTCAATTTTTATGGGAATGCAGATGGCATGCAAAGATAAAGAAATAATTGATGGTAGTGTCATTGGAAGTATGTTAACTCAAGCTTATGAAAATATTAAAATGATTTCTAATGCAAAACCTAATGATAAAACCTTAGTTGATGTATTAGATCCAAGTGTTGCTGCTTATCAAAATGTATATGCGCAATCAAAAGATGTTAAGAAAGCGTTACTTGCGTGTAAAAAAGCAGCACATGAAGGAATGCTCGCTACAATACCAATGCAAGCAAAATTAGGAAGAGCATCTCGATTAGGGGAAAAATCTATTGGGCATCAAGATGCAGGAGCTACTTCCTGTGCCATTATGATTGAAACATTGTGTGAAACAGCTATATCATTAATGGCATAAAAGAAAGGATTGACTTTTATGCAAAGATTTATGAATCAAGGGGATATGATTGTTGATGATATGTTAAAGGGTTATGCAAAAGCGCATAAAGATCAAATTCATATCAGTTCAGAGAATAATCATGTGGTTGTAAAGAATACTTTAAAAAAAGGAAAAGTAGGAATTGTCAGTGGTGGCGGAAGTGGGCATGAGCCATGCTTTCTAGGCTATGTTGGCGAAAATATGCTAGATGCAGTTGCGGTTGGAGAAGTCTTTTCTTCTCCGCCTGCAACTACTTTTCATCAAGCATTTTTAGAAGCGGATAGCGGTGCGGGAGTAGCTTGCTTGTTTGGAAATTATGCAGGCGATAATATGAATGTGAAAATGGCTATCCAAATGGCAGCTATGGACGGAGTAGAAGTAAAATATGTTACGGCAAATGATGATTTGGCAAGTGCTCCGAAAACAGAAAAAGAAAAACGACATGGTATTGCCGGAAGTTTATTTATGTGGAAAATTGCTTGCGCAAAGGCAAATCTAGGCGCTAGCTTAGATGAAGTTATTGATATTGCGCAAAGAACGGTTGACCAAACACGTAGTATATGTGTTGGTTTAACTTCTTGTTCCATTCCGGCAGTTGGTCATGCAAATTTTGAAATTAAAGAAGGCACGATGGAGTACGGTATCGGTCATCATGGAGAGCCGGGCATGACTGTTAAAGAATTGAAACCGGCAAATGAAATTGGCAAGGAATTATCAGAATATATTTTAAATGATTTAGAATTAGTAGATGGAGAAGAAATTGCGGTTATCGTTTCAGGATTAGGCGGTACGCCATTGATGGAATTGTATGTGCTGTATGATGCCATCGAGGATTATTTCGCATCTCGTAATATCAAAGTTTATAAGTCTTATGTTGGTGATTATGTAACTTCATTAGAGATGCGAGGAGCTGCGTTAACGGTATTAAGATTAAATGATGAATTTAAACAACTGTTAGAAGTTCCGGTAGATTGTGTTGGTGTTAAACAAAAATAATAGGAGGAGAGCAAAGTATGTCGCTGGATAAAAGAGGGTTTCAAATATTAATGATGCTGGTTAATCATCCTGCGATTAGCGGCGCTCAATTGGAAAAAGAATTAAATCTATCAAGGAAACAGATCAGTTATTCATTGCAGAAAATCAATTACTATTTAAATGAGAATGGATTTGAAGAAATTAAACGCTTAAAAACAGGAAAATTTGTTATTAGTAAAGATATCATCGCAAATTATAAAGTAAGTGAAAATACATATAATGAAAAAGAATATGTATTTGAAGAAAATGAGCGTTTAAAATTTATCATTATGATATTGTTAGCTCATAAAGAGGAATTAAGCATTCAACATTTTACGAATATTTTGAAAATCAGCAAAAATACAGTTATCAATGATATGAAGAAATTGCAAATGAATATTTTGGATTCATACGATTTAAAGCTGTTATATGATCGCAGTAAAGGGTATTATATTGTAGGAAAAGAATATGAGAAGCGCAATTTAATTATTTATTTGGTCCGTTCGATTTTAAAATCGTTAAATGGCAAATCAATGTTAGTTTCAGTATTAGAAATTAATGAAGATGTTTTGAACGGATTTAAATCCGATGTGGAAAAAGTAGAGTCGCTTTTAAAAGTACAATATACAGATGAAAGAATCCGTGAAATTCCATATATTTTGTATTTTCTATATTTACGAATAAAGGCTGGAAAACATTTAGATGTTTTACCGGAGGATTATCAGCATATTGTAGGAACAAAAGAATATGGAATTATTTTGAAGGTTTTTGAAAAATATCGTATAGAAAATGCAATGGATAAAATATTCATTGTTACACAATTTCAAATATCTAGTATAAATTATGCAGATGGTTATGATACTAGCTTCGAATTAGAGCTGTTTGAAGCAGCATCTAAAGTATTATATAATTTTGAAAACTTAGTATGTATTACATTTAAAGATAGAAAATCATTGCTAGATGCGTTAATTCAACATTTAAGACCAGCGATGTATCGTATCCGTTATCATTACCACATAGAGGGCAAAATACTTAATATGATTTTACCACAGCATAGCTATTTGTTTGAACTTACCAGACATGCAATGCAACCATTTGAAGAAATGATAAAAAGTCCTTTTCCGGAAGAGGAATTAGCATATATTACTATTTTATTCGGAGGTTGGATGACAAAAGAAGGAACTCTTGAAATGGTTGAAAAAAAACGCAGAGCTATTGTTGTTTGTACGAATGGTGTTTCAATTTCTAATTTTTTATTTTTAAAATTACAAAAAGCTTTCCCTGAGCTTGAATTTATTTGTACGCTTTCATCACGACAATTTTATGAATTTGAACAAGAATTTGATGCGGTATTTACAACCGTTTTGTTAGATACAGATAAATCACAGTTTTTAGTAAAACCGATTATGAATGAAAACGATGTGGTTACATTAAGAAAAAAAGTATTTAATGAATTATTAAATCGATCGGCGTATGAAGTTAATTCATCAAGCATTATACAGGTGATTGAAAAATATGTGGATATCAAGGATTATCAAGGGTTGAAAAATTCTTTAAAGAACTATTTAGGAGAGGAGAATTATTCTCAAAATGTCGTATCAAATGAAAAGGTAAGCAATGATGTAGGACTAGTGGATTTGCTTACCGAGGATATGATTCGTGTTGAAAACACTATAGAGGATTGGAGAGTAGCCATTCAATTAGCTGCCAAACCGCTTCTTATGCAAGGGGCAATCGAGGAGTCGTATATAGAACAGATGATTCGGACAATAGAGTCAGATAAGCCAATTTGGACAATTGCAGATGGTTTAATCCTTGCACATGCGGGTATTGATGAAGGTGTGAATCATCTAGGTATGTCTTTATTAAAGCTAGATGAAGCGGTGATTATGAATGAATATATGGAAGCAAGCATTATTGTAGTTATTGCAACACCTAATAAAGATGTACATTTAAAAGCGTTATACGCTTTGATTGAAATAACAGAAGATGATGAAATATTGGCGCAATTGAAAAATGCAGCTACTAAAGAAGAATTATTAAGCATAATTTCGAAAGAGAGGATATAGAAATGCTAGAAAGTTTAAAAAAAGATGTTTGTGAAATCGCCAAAAGAGCACAAAAAGACGGATTGTGTAAGCATAAATCAGGAAATTTTTCGGCAAGAGATAAAGAAACAGGATATGTCGTAATTACTCCGACAAGCGTAGATCGAGAGGTTTTAACTCCGAGAGATATGATTGTTATGGATATGGAAGCAAATGTAATCGAGAATTTATCCGGCTTAAAACCAACCAGTGAATCACTGATGCATCTTATGATTTATAAAACAAGACCTGATGCAAATGCCATTGCCCACACGCATTCAATGTATGGGACAACGTTTGCATTACTAAATAAACCAATTCCTGCTATTGTATATGAGGTTGCAAACTTGGGTTTAACAAAAGCACGTGTGCCAGTTGCTCCTTATGGTCGGCCGGGAACTATGGATTTAGCTAATAGTGTTATTGAAGCATGCAAAGAAGCAGAAAGCTTTTTGATGGAAAGTCATGGTGTTGTAGCGTTTGATTCAAAAGATATTTATGAAGCCTTCTTAAAAGCCGCTTATATCGAAGAGCTTGCTCAACTTTACTATAATGCATTAACAGTTAGTAATGGAGTAGAACCTAAGGCTTTTAAACAAGAGGAACTACAAAAATGGGAGTATCCGAAAGAAATAAAATTTCCAAATAGCAAATAAGGAATGATTTATGCTAAAGCTATATTTTATCAGACATGGAGAAACACTTTCGAATACTTGGCACACGTTGCAGGGGTGGTCAGATACACCCTTGACTGCAAACGGAATCATGCAAGGTAAAGCTTTAGGTAGGGGTTTAGCAGATATTCCGTTTCTAAAAGCTTATACTTCTACAAGTGAAAGAGCCTACGATACAGCCTGCTATGCGTTAGGAAAAAGAAATTTAAAACCTATTATGTGTCGTGGGTTAAAAGAAATGAACTTTGGAACTTTAGAGACAAAACCAAACTCATTTCCTGGCTGTGAAACATATATTGAACGTGTAACATATGATTGGTCATCGGTTGGTGGAGAAACAATAGATGATTTAACTAATCGAATGGCACATACATTACATGAGATTATAACACTGAATAAAGATCAACATGGTAATATTATGTGCGTATCGCACGGATTATCTATATTAGCAGCTATTCGAGTAGTAAATGAATCATTGTATGAAACACTACTTCGAGATGAAACACGTTTTGGAAATTGTTGTGTTACGCTTATTTCCTTTGAAAATGGAAAATTTAAAGTAGAAGATGTTAATAATATGACATATGTAGAAAAGGGGTTAAATAATGAAAAAAATTATAAATGATCCAGAAAACTATTTGTGTGAAATGTTAGAAGGAATTTATGTAGCTCATAAAAATCAAATTACTTATATAAATAATGATAAGCAATGCTTGGTTACAAAAAATAAAAAAGAAGGAAAAGTAGGAATTGCGACTGGTGGAGGAAGTGGACATCTTCCGTTATTTCTTGGTTATGTTGGAGATGGAATGTTAGATGGTTGTTGTGTAGGAGATGTATTTCAGTCTCCGAGTGCTGAACAAATGCATGCTATTACAAAAGAAATTGACTCAGGTGCAGGTGTACTGTATATTTATGGGAATTATAACGGTGATATCTTTAATTTTGATATGGCAGCAGAAATGGCAGATTTTGAAGATGATATCCGAGTAGAAACAGTATTGGGAGCCGATGATGTGGCTAGTCCGGGTCCAAAAACACCAGAGGAAAAATCTACTCGTCGAGGTGTGGCTGGAATATTCTTTGTATATAAATGTGCAGGGGCAGCCGCTGATAAAATGATGGATTTAGATAACGTTAAACGTATTGCCGAAAAGGCAAGTTGGAATACACGTACATTAGGGGTTGCTTTGACGAGCTGTGTTGTTCCACGTGTCGGACATGCAGGATTTGAAATCGGTGATGATGAAATGGAAATCGGTATGGGGATCCATGGCGAAACAGGAATCCGTCGTGGCAAAATTGAACCTGCCGATCAAATTACTTCAGAAATGATGGAGCGTATTTTAGAGGATCTTCCTTTTGAAACTGGAGATGAAGTTGCGGTATTGGTAAATGGATTAGGAGCTACACCACTAGATGAGCAATATATTGTTACAAGAAAGATTAATGCTATTTTAGAAGAAAAAAGAATTTGCGGATATCGTTATTATGTTGGTGAATATGCAACATCACTCGAAATGGCAGGCTTATCAATTTCGTTATTGAAGTTAGATGATGAACTAAAGGAATTGTTAGATTATCCTGCAAATACACCGTTTTTTAAACAGTATTAGGAGGCTATATAATGGATTGCAATTATTTAAAAAGACTATTAGCTTGTATTGCAGAGGTAATGCAAGAAAATCGTGAGAATTTAATTCAATTAGATAGCATAGTTGGAGATGGGGATTTAGGACTGACAATGAGCGATGGCTTTAAAGCAGCAAGTGAATCAATCCAAAATACTGATGAAACTGATATAGGAAAATTGCTGTATATGGCAGGAAAGGCAATGTCTGTTGCAGTTCCTTCAACTATGGGAACGTTGATGGCTTCGGGTTTGATGCAAGCAGGAAAGGTATTAAAAGGAAAGACAGATCTATCATTGATAGAATTATGTAGTTTATTTAAGGCTTATGAAGATGGTGTAATGCATCGTGGAAAAGCAAAGGTTGGAGAGAAAACATTTTTAGATGGCATTGATCCCGCAATCCTATCTTTAGAGAAGAGTGTTGAAGCAAATGAGGATATTCAAGCTGCAGCACAAAAAGCGTATGATGCATCAAAAGCAGGATATGAAAATACTTCAACAATGATAGCAATACATGGGCGTGCGGCAACGCGAGGAGAAGCAAGTCGCTCTTTAAAAGATCCGGGAGCTTGTGTAGCGATGCTAATGATGGAGGCATTTGTTAAATCCTTGTAGAAAAAGGATAGGCAAAACAAAACTTTTTAAGTGTGATAAATTAATTAAAAAATAACCAAATAAAAAGATTAGGTATGTTCTTCATGAAAGGCTTGTATTCATGAAAGGTATCTAATCTTTTTATATTTGATAATAAGTTTGTAATTATATTAACTGATCTTCCTTTAGTTTTTCCCAATCCTCTTTAAATTTCTCTGCTCCACTTGTTGTTAAGGAATGCTCCAAGGATTTTATATAAAGTGCATAAGGCACAGCAGCATAATCGACTCCCATAGTAGCTAGTTCTTCCAACTGATGCAGGTTTTTGATCGATGCTGCTACTACTTTTGTAGAATACTTCTTTTGATCAATCATACGTTGAACATTCTTAATAAAGGATAATCCGTCAGCACCAATTTCATCATTGCGTCCGATAAACGGAAAGATATAATCTGCACCGGCTTGTAATGCGGCACAAACTTGGGGCAAGGTAAATAACAAGGTCATAGCACAGCGATATCCTTGCTTATGCAGTAGGCTGCAAACCTTTAAACCCTGCTTGGAAAAGTTGATTTTAATTACGATATCGCTATGAATAGCATGGATTTTTTTTGCTTGTTCCAGCATTTCCTCAACGCTGCCTCCCATGACCTCAGCGCTTAAAAAGGATAAATTCTGTTTGGCATAATGTTCTATAAAGGGATAGAAAGCCTCTTGATTTGTATAATACATCGTAGGGTTGGCAGTTACTCCATCAATTCCCATTTGTAGAACCTCATCAATTTGTTCTCTGTTTGCTGTATCAATGATATAACGCATACATATAACCTCCATTTGTTTATTTTCATTATAGGATAGTTACTTGCTTCTGCATAGAGTGTAGACGTAAATTTTATTACCACATCATTACGTGATATTTTCGAATATTGTCGATTTATTACCATAATGATAATGGCTTGTTTATTACGTAGCTGCCCTAGTCAAGAAATGGGTAAATAAACTATACTTATAATAGATATTATACAAGGAGGAATATATATGTTTAATTATTATCAGCCAACGAAAATCCATTTTGGAGAACATCGATTAGAAGAATTAGGGGATATATGTAAGAAATATGGAGAGCGTGTTTTTTTGGTAACTACTGCCGATGCACCGTTACAGCCATTGTATGAGCGAGTGAAGAGCCTATTAGCAGCTGTCGATATGCAAGTTATTCATTTTGATAAGGTAGAACCTAATCCAAGCGCTGAAATGATTGAAGAAGGCTTTGCGATGCTAAAGGAACACCCTTGTGATGTAGTGTTAGCTGTCGGTGGAGGCAGCTCTATCGATACGGCAAAGGCTTTGGCTTTTACAAATGGACAGGACAAAATCGTTTGGGAGGAAATTTTTGCTTATGATTCACCATTCGTTGATTATGCACCATATAGTGATACGGTACTTCCGATTATTACGGTACCGACAACATCTGGTACCGGTTCACAGCTAACACAAGCATCTGTAATCACGAAGGGAACAGAAAAAATTACGTTCTATCATAGCAGCTTGTTCTCAAAGGAATGTATCTTAGACAGCGAATTAACATTAACTTTGCCAAAGCGTATCACAGCAGCAACCGGATTTGATGCTTTTACGCATGCATTTGAAAGCTATATCAATCCAAGGGCATCATTTTACAGTGAAATGGATTCCTTGCAGGCGATGAAGCTGATTATTAAGTATCTTCCTATGGTATTAGAAGAGCCTAATAATATCGAATATCGCAAAATGATGACTTTAGCGGATACTTTGGCAGGACGTGCCCTTGCCAATTCTGGAGCGAGTGCTCCACACCCATTATCTGAGGATATCGGTGGTATCGTACACATGGCACATGGAGAAGCATTAGCTATCGTATTCCCTCCATTTATCAAACATGCCTATGCGGATAATAAAGAAAAAATGGAAACAGTAGCCTCTTTGTTCCATGAAGGCAGTAAGGATCTATACACAGAGATAGTAGCCTTCTTAAAAACGATTGGCTTATATAAAACATTAAAAGAATGTGGAGTAACGCAAGAACAATTTGATGCGATCATTGCTTGGCCGGTACTTGATCATTTGCCATTTGGAAGCAGAGAATTCTTGGAAACGATTTTGAAAGAAGCTTATGAATAAATATCAAGCGGTTTGTTTAGATTTAGATGGTACTCTATTTGGTAAGGATTCCACGATTTCACAAAAGAATAAAGAGGTTTTAAAAGCTTGCTTAGATAAAGGGATACAAGTATATTTTGTAAGTGGAAGACCATATTTTTTCACAAAGTATCAAGCCTCTTTAGTTGATGAGCGGGTACAAGTTATTTCCAGTAATGGAGGTTGTTATGATAAAGGTGATACGATTGTAAAAAAGTGTATCCCACAGAAATGCCTTGCGGAAATCATTGATTGCTTGAAGGAAACGAAAAGTCCGGCTTTCTTTAAAAGTAAGGATACAATTTATGCCCATGAAGCTTATGATGCACGCTTTATGTATGACGAATGGGTGAAGCTGCCACAGTTTCCATATACCAAATCCTATCCGAATTTATCTTGGGAAGAATTAAAAGATAAATCGAAAGATATTGTAAAAATACTTATTTATGATATGGATAAGGAACTTTTGAGAAAATTGCGCGAACGTATAGAGAATATTGATGGGATTGCTGTATCTAGCTATAATGATATCAGCTTTGATGTAAATGCAGCTGATGTGAATAAAGGAAATGCGATAAAAGATGTTATGGAGTATCGTAAAATTCCTTTGGCGAATGTGATTGCGATCGGTGATGGTGAGAATGACATGACGATGTTTGAGGTGGCAGGACATACGATTGCGATGTGCAATGCGAAAGAAAATATTCAAATGCTATGTGATGAGGTTTCGGCTTTATCAAATGAAGATGATGGAGTAGGTGAGGTATTGCAGCGATATTTTTTGTAGCAATGAAGAAAGTACAGTAAGTGAAATAGATGATGGTAGCAAAGTCTGCATATCATCTATTTTTTTACCATTTTTCACTGCTTTTTCTTTTTTCCTTCGTATGAGATATATGTAGGTATATTTCAGTGAAAGGAGAGGATCGATATGCTTACCAATACAACATGCAGTAATGAAGTGAATTA
>ERZ1673739.308-NODE-308-length-72909-cov-118.583002_pt1 | contig 72909 bp, 63 predicted proteins | sample MGYA00580210_ERZ1673739 | MGnify/ENA primary metagenome ERZ1673739 (study PRJEB41218, sample SAMN15661749) | gut metagenome | host: Homo sapiens | place: Canada: London | collected 2015-08-20/2019-03-30 | study: EMG produced TPA metagenomics assembly of... | reverse complement strand
CTTTTGATCCGTCATTCACTACAATGATCTCAACATCCTCGCCCCCAACAAGAATGGAATTGATTGCCTTTTCCATATATGCCTCTGAATTGTAACATGGAATTGCAAATGAAATATATTTCATGGTTTAACCTCCATTTTAAAATGCCGCCTATGGCGTCGCTTCCTTTTCTTTACGCTCATTATAGCATCTTTTCGACTTATTGTTGTAAATTTTCTTTTTTTCAGCTATAGTAATAACGAATCGTCAATATATTATTGAGCTCTTATCATATATTGACAACAGAAATCGACTATCTCAACTTAAACCAAAGGAGAATTTTTATGAAGAAGAATGCAATCGTCGGACAGTCCGGCGGACCAACCGCAGTTATTAACGCCAGCCTGTATGGCGTTGTTTATGAAGCACTGAACCGTGAGGATGTCATCGGAACAATCTACGGAATGATCAACGGAATTGAAGGTTTCTTAAATGAGAACTTGATGGATATGAAACCGTTAGAGGTCAATGGCGAACTTGAACTGATCAAGACAACACCTGGTTCTTATCTTGGTTCCTGCCGTTACAAGCTTCCGGAAGACCTGACAGACGCTGTCTATCCGCAGCTCTTTGAGAAATTTGAGAAGTACAATATCGGTTACTTCTTCTACATCGGTGGAAATGATTCCATGGATACAGTAAGCAAGCTTTCCCGCTATGCTGAGACTGTAAACAGCGAGATCCGTTTCATCGGAATCCCGAAGACGATCGACAATGACCTTGTTCTGACAGACCACACACCGGGATTCGGAAGTGCTGCCAAATATGTAGCGTCCACAGTCCGTGAGATTGCGATCGACGCTTCTGTTTATGATAATAAAAAATCCGTTACGATCGTTGAGATCATGGGACGTCATGCCGGATGGCTGGCCGCTGCCAGTGTCCTTGCCCGTAAATTTGAAGGCGACAATCCGGTTCTGATCTATCTTCCGGAAGTTGCATTTGATCAGGAACAGTTCCTTGCAGATGTTCAGAAAGCTTTCGAGCATACTTCCAACCTGGTTGTCTGCATTTCCGAAGGAATCAATGATGGAAACGGTAAGTTTGTCTGCGAGCTTGCAAGTGATGTAGGCGTAGATACATTCGGACATAAAATGCTGACAGGTTCCGGAAAATATCTGGAAAACCTTGTAAAAGACCGCCTTGGCGTGAAAGTTCGTTCCATCGAGCTCAATGTCAACCAGCGTTGTTCTTCCTTTATGCTCTCTGCGACAGACAAGAAAGAAGCGATTGCTTCCGGTTCTTTCGGTGTACAGACTGCACTGAAGGGAACAACAGGAATGATGATCGCCTTCCACCGTACAGACGATGCGGATTACCACATTACTTACGCTCCAGAAGATGTAAATCTCATCTGTAATCAGGAGAAAACAGTTCCTTTAGACTGGATCACAGGAAATGGTTCCGATATCGGACAGCAGTTCATCGACTATGCACTGCCTCTCATCCAGGGTTCTGTAAAAGTACCGGAAGAAGGCGGACTGCCGAGATTTGCTTATAGAAAGTAATTATATCAAAGTCTTAATATAAGAGAGAACAAAACAGAGAGAATACGTTTGTAACTTGCGTATCCTCTCTGTTTCATTTTTCAGAGTATTATTCTCCTCAACTATTTTTCAGCACACATTACTCTGCAGCTCGCTCATCCAGCAGATTCTGGATTTCCTCTCTTGTAGGCATTACGCGCAGTGCACCTTTTCTTGTTGTGATCACAGAAGCGGCCGCATTTGCAAATGTCAGCATATCTTTCAGGTTTTCTTCCTTTAAGTCTTCCATTCCATGTTCACAGATATAATGTAATACACAACCGCAGAATGTATCTCCGGCTCCTGTTGTCTCAATTGTATTTTTCTGAAGGAACGGTTTTACCTCTACGATGCTTCCGTTATAGTATGCACGGCTTCCTTCTTTTCCCATAGATACAAGAATCAGCGGAATCTGATATCTTTCTCTGATCCAGTTTACACCTGCAGTATAATCCTCTTCACCTGTCAGCCACTGAATCTCATTGTCAGAGATTTTAAGAATCTGGCAATGTCCGAGACCGTATAACACCTGCTCTTTTGCCTCATCCAGTGAATTCCAAAGTGGAGGACGTAAGTTCGGGTCAAAAGAAATAATCGCACCGGACTCTTCCGCAATACGAATGGCTTCTTTTGTTGCTTCACGCACTCCTTCATGTGTCATAGACAATGTTCCGAAATGGAAGATCTTTGTTTCTTTGATAAGTTCTTCACGAATCTCTTCTTTGTTCAGCATCATATCTGCTCCCGGGTTACGATAAAATGAAAAATCTCTGTCTCCGTCCGGATAAGTATGTACCATAGCAAGTGTTGTATGGATTTCTTTATCTGTGCATAATCCGGATGCGTCGATCCCAACTTCTGTAATTGCATCTCTTAACTGCTCTCCGAAAAAGTCTTCACCCACTTTTCCGATAAATGCTGCCTTATGTCCTAACTTTGTCAGCATCGCAAGCACATTACACGGTGCTCCTCCCGGATTTGCCTCAAAAAGAGGATTTCCCTGATTGCTCTTTTCGTTTTCTGTAAAATCAATCAATAATTCTCCAAGTGCTACTACATCATATTTTTTCATTTTCTTCTCCATTCTGCTGCCAAAGCGACAACATTTTTCTATTCTCAACAGATTTCTATTTTTTCACACACCATCTGTACTGATAAGGATTCATCCATACCGAGTTCATTTCCAGTTTTTCTCCTGTAAATAAATCTTCATATTCACCTTCCAGACAATTCAGCCATGCATTCTGCCCATACTCCGAGAAATTAGCCAGACAGATCAGTTCTTCTCTTCCTGCTGTCCTTCTGATTGCAAAGACTGAAGAATTTCCTGTATCCCATGTAGAGATACCGGCAGTCTCTCCAAAGCAATTTTCCTCACGTCTGAATTCTTCCATCTGTTTCAAACCATTCCAGATCGCATACTGTACAGTACCTGGTTTTTTTCTCTTCTCTGCATTCTCCCACTGGAACGGACTTCGATGCAGATATCGACTGTCCGCAGCAGTATCCGGGTTTTTCTTATAATTGTAATCATTGACCTGACCGATCTCATCTCCGGATGAAAGCATCACAAAACCTTCCATGCTCATACATGCCGCATGCATCATCAGCACTCTCTGGATTCCCTGTTTCACCTGCTCAAGATCTCCTTCAAATCCACCTTTTTCGATTCCACACAGACTTGCCGTTGTTCCACAACTTCTGGCATCTTTGGTCACCGGATCGTAATTATAAAGCTCTCCACGAGCAAAGCTGTACGGATATGTTCCCTCAAAGAAATGATATAAATATTCCTTGTGCTGAATCGGATCTATCTCCAGCTTCTTCTCCTGCTCTTCATCCAGGCCCCAGCCGATATCATCATGACAGCGAAGGTAATTGACAAAATAGCAGTTCTTCGGAAGACTGTGAATCACATCCATCTGATGCTTCAGCATTCTTGTGTCTCTTGTAGCCAGTGCTGCCCACAGATTCACCATACTGGAAACACCGTATAACATATGGCATTCCGGCTCTTGCTCTGTTCCAAAATAAACCGGAAGTTCTTTTGGCTCCATAACAACCTCACCTTTTAAGATCACACCCGGGCAAACCATTTCAAGGATCATACGCAGCATACGGACGATACTATGAACCTGCGGAAGATTTCTGCAGTTGGTTCCCAACTCCTTCCAGATATACGGAACTGCATCAATACGGAATACTTCCACTCCCATATTAGCCAGATACAGGATATTTCCTATCATTTCATTAAATACTTTCGGATTGTGATAATTCAGATCCCACTGATAAGGATAAAATGTTGTGAGCACATGTCTGTGCATCTCTTCACACCATGTAAAGTTGCCCGGCGCAGTTTCCGGGAACACCTGCGGCATCGTCTTCTCAAACTGATCCGGAATCTCGCGTGTCTCATAACACTGATAGCGATCCATATATTCCTGTTCGCCTCTCTTGGCTCGCATCGCCCACTCATGCGTATCTGCTGTATGATTCATAACAACATCTAGACACAGACTGATTCCGCGTTTTCTCAGCTCTTTTGTCAACTTTTCCAACTCTTCGTTTGTTCCAATTTCAGGATCTACCTGTTTAAAATCCTCTACCGCATAGCCACCGTCATTATATGGATGTGGCATCTTCAGAAGCGGCATCAGATGAAGATAGGTGATCTTCTGCTCAGACAAATAATCCAAATGCTCTATCACACCGTTTAATCCGCCTGCAAATAGCTTCGGATACATCGTTATCCCAAGCATATTTCTGTTTCGATACCAATTCGGTTCTTTTTCTCTTTTATTATCTAACCGTCTAAGTTCAGCAGGTCTGTTCTGATAAGCCTCTTCCAATGACTGCATTAATTCTTCATAACATTGTTCATTATGATACAACTGCATATATTTTTCGTGCAGTTCGTTTTCATGTCTTTTTCTTCTTACTTCTATCATCAATACTATACTCCTATATTACATAAGGGGATTCCTTAATCAGGAATCCCCTTATCATTATCCATGCATTTTCAATCTCAATGTATATTTATCATGTAACTTCTATACTAGATCGTATTTCACTACATCGATTTTAGCTGCACCATCAGCAAAGAATGAAATTCCGTTTGCTTCCTGTTCTGTAAACATAACAGCAGACATAACCTGCTCGCCATCGTTAATAAATACTTCTGCGCTGAATCTGTCCAGAATCACACGAAGCTTCAATTCATTGGCATCTCCGTTCACCTGACATCTTCTCTGATGAACCAGTGCTCGTTCGGTTCCTGAAAATTTTCTGTCAATTTTCACTACAGACTCATACGGGCGGAAGCTCAATTCTGTATGGAATTTCTCATTCTGTGCAAAACGTAATGCGAATTTCTTATATACATTTTCTTTATCTTCCGGACGTATCACGAGTTCCATGTCGATGGTTCGTCCTTCGATGCGATCTAATGTGATCGTATCATTCTCTATTACTACATCGTTGTACTCAACTCTGTTTTTGCGCAGTGCATCGAGTTCTTTGATTGGAGTTTGATAAAGTCTTCCGTTTTTCACAGACAATTCTCTCGGCAGACTCATTTGCGCAAACCATTTTGAGTCGTTACAACGATGAGCAAGCGTATCCCAGTTCTGCATCCAGCCGATCATAATTCTGCGACCATCCGGTGCTTCCACTGTCTGCATTGCATAAAAATCAATTCCATAATCCACAGACTGATTGAACTGCTCTTTTAAGGTATATGTATCCTTGTCCATTTCTCCTATGATACATAAAGTGCCATTTCCGGTATGATATTCCAAGCCTTCCGGTAACATATCCTGCGGACTTGTCAGGAGAACGTGTTTTCCATCCAGTTCAAAGAAATCCGGACACTCCCACATCTTTCCAAAACGTTTCTTATTTTCTGCAAGGATACTGACAAATTCCCAGTCAAATCCATTTGCACTTCTGTAAAGAAGAATCTGTCCACTTCCGTCTGCCGGTCTGCTTCCGATCACACAATAGAAGTATCCGTCTTTTTCTTTCCAGATCTTTGGATCACGGAAATCCACTTTACTTGCACCTTCCGGAAGATCCTTTTCTGTCAAGACCGGATTCTTCTCATACTTCACATAATCTCTTCCGTCTCCGACAGCTACCGCCTGTGTCTGTATATCTCTTTTACTTCCATCTTCTAATGTTTCATGATCTACGGCTGTATACATAAGCAATTGTCTGCCATCATCCAGCTCTATTGCGCTTCCTGAGAAACAGCCAATCTTATCGTAGTCTTCATCTGGTGCAAGAGCTGCCGGGAGATATTCCCAATGCAATAAGTCTTTACTTACCACATGCCCCCAATGCATACTGTCCCAATGTGTATCGTATGGATTATACTGATAAAATAAATGATATTCTCCCTGATAGTATGAAAATCCATTCGGATCATTCATCCAGCCTACATACGGACTCACATGAAAAGCCGGTCTGTCTTCTGCTTTTATCTGCTTTCCCTGTTCATTTTCATATTTTCTAGCCTTTTCTAACATCTCACTCATGCAAATTCTCCTGTTGTTCGTATCGTTATTTTTCTTCACTCAATGACTTCTGATACTCATCAAAGTACTTCTGTTTAATTGAAAGATAATCTGAAAGCCCATACTGTTCCATTTTCTTTAGATAGGAATCCCACTCTTTTTCAATTCCTCCATTCAGGATCCAGTCTGCTTTCTTCTGTTCTGCATATTTTTTTATATCTGTATCGTACTGAGATACCTTATTTGTATCATCAATGCTCATAAAGACATTTGGATAAACATATTTACTATTCATATCCTGTAAATATGTTTCATGCATATTATCCAAACGCCATTTTGCATCTTCCGGCTGTGTTACATATACATCATAATATTCATTTAAAACTGCAAGAGGGCCGTTTACCGATTGTGCCTCACGAACTTCTACCGGAGACTGTGTTCCAAGATCCATATGCTTTAGCATTTTTCCACCATCTTTGTTTGTGGACAGTTCAAAAATGTTAAAGGAGTCCTTTTCTCCATAAGTTCCCCAGTTATTCTGTGGTGATTGAAGTGGTGCATACATCTGATCAATCCATGCAGCAGCAAGTGCTGTATTCCGACAACTTGATGTAAGAACACATCTTCCACGGTCAAATCCACTTGTTTCACTGTTGTTCTGTCTCGTGATATTTCTCATACCATTCGGTCCCGTCAGCGCCGGTAGCATCACATAATCTTCATTGTTATCAATATTTGCAATGTCCCATGTAAAACAGAGACCGTATCGATGGTTCTTACCTTTTGCTACATAGGTGGACCACTCTTGTGTAAATGCTTCTGGGTCAACTAAATCCTCTGTCACAAGTTTATGTAACCATTCAATTCCTTCTTTATAACCTTCCTGAACAGTTGTGTAAATAACTTTTCCTTCATCCGTTACAGCGAAATGATCTCCCGTGTCTCCATAACCTTCTCCAAACCCATTAATTAGAATTGCCGGATCTTGGTCTCCGTTATTGATAATAAATGACATTGGAATCACATCACCTTCGATTGAAAATTCTTTTTCAAGTTCATCTGCATGATCACGGAATTGAATCAATACCTGTTCCAATTCATCTGTTGTTGTCGGAATCTCAAGTCCTAGATAATCCAGCCATTTTTTGTTAATATATGGAATATCTCCGATTGCCTGAATGGCTTCTTTCCCGGCTCCAAGCTGTTCAATCCAAGGGAATGAATAAATATGTCCATCTGGTGCTGTACACATTGTCCTATATTCTGGATATTTTTCAAATACTGCCTGTAAATTCGGCATATATTTATCTATCAGATTTTCTAATGGAATAATGATACCCTGCTTTGCATAACGCAATAGATCATAATCACTCATTCCTGCATTGAATAATCCGTCCGGTAGATTTCCAAATTGAGCAAGTGCCAGATTTTTCTTATCAGAAAACTGATCCGATACAAAACAAGTCCAATCAATATGAACATTCGTCTGCTCTTCCATTCTCTGAAAGATTACTCGTTCATTTGGCTCCTGTGTTGATGTAGCCGGTGCACTTGTAATAAAGGAAAGTTCTGCAGTTTCCTTCAATGGAAACTGCACTTCCGTTGCAGGTGTATCCGGGTTGATTTCAGCTTCAAGCTGCTGCTCTTTTCCACAACCTGTAACTCCCACCAGCATCGTCAGAGATAGTACAATTGCAAGTAATGCATTTACTTTTCTTTTCTTCATATCTGTATCATTCCTTTCTTATTAGCCTTTTACCGATCCAACCATAATTCCTTTGTCAAAGTACTTCTGGAAGAATGGGTACATTACTAACAGTGGTAAACTTGATACTACAATGGTTGCATATTTGAGCTGTTCTGCTATTTTTGCCATTTCCGCTGTGCTCTGAATATCGGCAATCATGCCCGGCTGTGGTGTATTCTGTACTAAGATAGAACGGAGTACTAACTGTAATGGCTGCAAATTCGCATCATTCAAATAAATCATTGCGTCGAAATAACTGTTCCACATTCCAACGAAAGACCAAAGCGCCAGTACTGCAATGATTGGCTTACATACCGGAATCATAATTTTAAAGAAATGTTGGATTTCATTCGCTCCATCAATCGCAGATGCTTCTCTTAATTCTGTTGGAATTGACTGATAATAAGTTCTTGCAAGAATCATATTCCATACATTAAATGCTCCTGGAATCAGGATTGCCCACACTGTATTAACCATATGCAGTTGATTGATCAAAATGAATGTAGGAATCATTCCACCGCCAAAAAACATAGTAATTAAGAAGATAATATTAAAAACCTTTCTTCCTACAAATTCTTTTTTGGACAGTGGATACGCTGCCAACAATGTCACAAAAACAGAAATAACTGTAAATGCAAGTGAATACAGGAAGGAATTTAAAAAGCCACGCCAGATCATTTCATTCTCTAATACTCTTCGATATGCATCTAATGTCCAGTCCTTAATATTAAAACTCAATCCCTGGTTATTCAAAACAGTCGGATCCATAAAGGATGCAAGTACTACATAGATAATCGGTATTGCTATAGAAAGGACGAATAAACCAAGAATGGTAAATCCGATTCCAAGGATTACTTTGTCTGTCCTTGAATATTTTTTCTTCTTTTTTTTCTCCATCTCTTCTCCCTCTTTTCTATAATCCTTCTCCGTCATTCAGTTTCTTAACAACACAGTTTACAAAGATCAACAAGATAACATTTACAACCGAGTTGAAGAGACCTACCGCTGTCGAATATCCATAATCTCCGTTCAGAAGTCCAATACGATATACATATGTAGACAGGATTTCTGATGCCGGCAAGTTCATGTCTGTCTGTAAAGCATATGCTTTTTCAAAACCTATACTCATAATATTTCCGGCCTGTAAAATAAACTGAATTACAATAATATTTTTAATTGCCGGCAACTCTACATACCAGATCTGCTGCAGAAGATTTGCTCCATCCATGGTCGCTGCTTCTTCCAGCTCCTTGCTTGCATTTGCCAATGCTGCTGTATACATGATCGATGACCATCCTGCTGCTTGCCAGATTCCGCTTGCAATATAAATTGTTCGGAATGCAGAAGGCATTGTCATCCAGTTTGTGCTAATTCCGAGCACTTTGTTCAGCGGTCCTACAGGTGATAAAAGCATACGAACCATACCGCAAAGTACGATGACTGAAATAAAATTCGGCATATAGATTAAAAGCTGAACTTTCTTTTTAATCCCTGTCTTACGGATGCGATTTAGAAGCAATGCAAGAATAATCGGAACCGGGAACCCCCACAACAGTCCATAGATACTCAATTTTAATGTATTCATCAGATAATTCATAAAATCTGGTGAAGATAAAAATCGCCTAAAATACTCAAGTCCTACCCAGGGACTACCAAGAACTCCTTTTATTACATTGTAGTCTTCAAAAGCTATCAGGAGACCACCCATTGGGAGATACTTAAAAATAATTGTCAGTAAAAGCCCTGGCATTAGGAAGAAAAGATATAACTGCCAGTTTTTCTTCATATAAGTCATCTTTTCTCTCCACGTTCGTTTGCTTACGGACTTTGCTTGATTTTGCATTCTTTTCATGCACTTCTTCCTCCATTCCTTTAACCTTATGGAAAACCGGTTACGTAACCGGTTACTTTATGGTTTGATATTACTATATTCTTCTCTTTCTGTCAACACTTTTGTGCGATAAAATAACCGGTTACGTAAGCGGTTATTTAAGTATTGCGTTTTTCCATGAAAATTGCTATACTAAAAAATATTATGAACCATCAGCCATCATATTGAAGGAGATTCAACTTTTATGAGTAAAAAACAGGTAACTTTTGCAGATATTGCGGAATACACCAATTTTTCAAAAACTACAATATCAAGATATTTCAATCACCCGGATTCACTGACAGTTGAAAACCAGGAAAAGATTTCACAGGCTCTTGATACACTTGGATATAAAAAGAATAAGCTGGCAAAGGTTCTGGCAAATGGAAAAAGTGAATTTATCGGAATCATTGTTCCAAACCTTTACCTGCACTATTATTCTGAGATGCTGACACAATTCCTTTCCAGTTACAGTGATTATCACTATAAATTTCTTGTTTTCGCCAGTGAACATGGCGCTGAAGAAGAACAACAGTACATTGAAGAACTTCTGTCTTATCAGATTGAAGGACTGATTGTTTTAAGTCACACTCTTCCATCTGAGAAACTTGCTTCCTATCAGATTCCTGTCATCGCAATTGAACGCGAAGCAGAATATATCAGCAGTGTCAATACTGATAACTATATGGGTGCACTTCAAGCTACTTCCCTGTTGATTCGGGATAAATGTGACATATTAATTCATATAAATGTCAATGTGAATAAATCCATCCCGGCTTATGACCGAATCCGGGCCTTTCAGGCTACTTGCGAAGAATATCATATTCCATATGATATAGATCTTAGTGTAGAAGGTGATTCTTATCATGAGATTTTAAACGTAATCCGAGAGATTTTCAATAAAATAGAAGCAAAATATCCCAATCAAAAAAAAGGTATCTTTCTCGCGAATGATACCTATGCAAATATGTTTCTTAATTTAATTTTCCAAAAATATGGAACATTTCCTTCTACTTATGAGATCGTTGGATTTGACAACTCTCCGATTGCCAGCGAGGCAATCCTTCCGATCACAACCATCGGCCAGCAGATTGATGTGATTGCAAAGACTGCCATGGATCTTCTTGTCCAACAGATGGAAGAGCAGAAAAAGCGTGTTCCCAAACCATTAGGTGAACCTATTCATAAACAAATTGCCCCTGTATTAATTCGCCGTAATACAACAAAATAATTTATTTTTCATGATTGAGAACGTTGTCTCCAGCGCCAGGACCTGATTACCGGTTCCGGCGCTGTCTTCTGATATCTGCAGATACTGAGCAGTAATCCGAGCAGGATATAAGATGTCAGCATACCTGCTCTTCCTGTTCCAAAGAACGGACAGTAGATTCCCATATTACAGACTCCTCCCAGATTTTCTAATATAAAAACTACGGTCTGAATCAGGAACAATGCTGTGCATCCTGTCCCCATCACCATACCAAGCTGGTTCTTCTGATTTAATGAAATCTTAGCAAACCGAAGGATCAGAACCACCAGACAAAGAACCAGTAGAATACCTGCCAGGATTCCATAAGCAGCTACCACACTGGCAAGCAGATGGACACTTCCGTCTACGGATGTCAGAAGTTCTTTAAACTGCGGATTGCCATGAAATGCTGAACTTCCGGAAATCATTTCCCAGATCACATTGACTCTCGGGAAATCTGCTGCATGATCACCGATCGATAAAATAGCCGCTATACGCTCTTTCTGGTAAGCCTTGCCAAAACACCAGAGGCCTCCTGCAAGCAGCACCGGTATCAGAACGACTACTGCTCCGATTCCCGTAAGTACTGCTTTTTTACAAACCTGAAACCAGCCTTTGTGAACAGCCACCGCCAAAACCACACAATAAACCACTTCCAGTATCATTGCCCCAATCAGACTCTGGCTTCTTATAATCAGGAAATATGTTGGAATGACCATCCAAAGGATTGCCTTTAAAATTCCTCGGTATCCCTGACCTCTGTAACTATATAATACAGCTGCAAACAACGGAATTGTCAGCCAGAGTAAATCAATCAGATTCAATCCTATGCCGAATGGCATTCTAATATATCTGGTTGATCCATTCATTTTCAAACCGGCAACCTGCAGTCCAATGAAAAGTAACACCTGATATGCGATCAAGCTTGGTTTTGCATAAACCGCAATCCTCGTATAATCCATATAGCAAATACCAATCATCAGCACAAGTCCAAGCAAAAGTGCCGGCAGTTCCAGCGATGTATGCCAGCTCAATGACGTTCCTACCCAGAACAAGTCTTCTGTTTTTCCCGCACTCTGCTCAATACCTAAAACGGTCTGATACATAACACTTCGTAAAAGATAGCCTGCAAGACTTAACCCAACAATCAGCGCAATCATTCCCCACGCCATTGTCGGCCGGTGGATTCTATCCATCTCAAGCCCGACTTCTACCGGATCACCCATTTCTCGAACCGCAGCTTCTTCTGCTTCTGTCTGACTCATTCCTTCACTTAGGAATTCCTCTTTCTGATCCTCAATATGATCATTGATCTCCTGTTCTATCGTCCCTCTTGCCATCTTACAGCGAATCTGTTCTGTTAATGTATGCAAATACTCCTCTCGTCTCATCAAACATCACCCTTTCTAACAAACTGCTGCATTCAACACATTCACTACAGCCGATGAATAAATTTTCCACTCTTCTTTTTTCTCTTCTAAAACTTTCCTCCCGGTTTTCGTAATACTGTAATACTTACGAACCTTACCACCGACCTCTTTCTCATAAACTGTCAGATATTTCTTATCTTCCATTCCATGAAGCAATGGATATAACGTTCCCGCCTTTAATTCAAACACATTCTGGGACTTTTCTCTTAATGTCTCGATCATCTCGTAACCATACATATCCTTTTCAGATAAAAGCTTTAATAACAACATCGTTGTGCTTCCTGATACCAGACTTCTGTCAACTGCCATAACAATTCCTCCTAATCTTCTGATTTTACGTTAACCGTACACTTCTTAACATTCTCACTGCAAAATGAAGCTCATCTTGCAGTAGTTCAAGAATGCCTCTGCAATCCTGCCGGAGGCTATATCAGCTGGGGGATTGACTCCCAGCTGATATATCGGTTATCTATATATCTTGGCTTGATTATATATCGATTATCTATATATGTCAATAAAAGCTTCCAAAATTCTTTGCATTTTTTGTTTTTTGGATACAAAAACTATACTCTATGTGAAAAATATGTTATAATTTGTGTACACATTATGCAGTATAAATACATACTAGCCATACAATTCAAGTTGTTGAACTAATTTAGGAGGAGAACTATGACTGATTCTGTTACAAATAAGATCATTTTAAGTGCCGACAGTACCTGTGACCTGGATCAGGAACTAAAAGAACGTTATCATGTACACTATTTTCCACTCCACATCATTTTGGATGGAAAAGATTATAAGGACGGCATTGACATTACACCAGAAGAAATTTATCAGAAATATTACGATGAAAAAATCCTTCCAAAAACAGCCGCCGTCAATGTTGCGGAATATATTGAACATTTTAAACCATGGGTCGATGAAGGCTATGAAGTGATCCATATCAATCTTGGCAGCTCACTTTCCAGTGCTCATCAAAACTGCTGTATTGCTGCTGAAGAGCTCGGGCATGTTCATGTGATTGACAGTTGTTCTCTCTCCACCGGAACCGGACTTCTTGTAACAGATGCCGGTCGGATGATCGAGCAGGGATTGAAAGCGGAAGACATTGCCGAAGCTCTTCGCGAACGCACAAAGCATTGTCATGCCAGCTTTATTTTGGATACGCTGACATTTCTCCATGCTGGTGGGCGCTGTTCGACGGTCGCTGCTCTCGGAGCAAATGTTTTGAAATTAAAGCCGTGTATCGAAGTCAGCACAGCAGATGGCAGTATGAATGTAGGAAAGAAATATCGTGGAACGCTTGATAAAGTTCTTGTGAAATATGTAAAAGACAAACTTGCTGCTTATCCGGATATCGATCCATCTCTGATCTTTATCACGCACTCAGGAATCGCCCCTGAATACATTGAACTTGTTAAGAATACGCTTGAAGAAACCATGCATTTTGATGAAATCCATATAACGAAAGCAAGCTGTACGATTTCCAGCCATTGTGGACCAAATACGCTTGGAATTTTATTTGAAACCTACTAAGGAGGAGACGCCTATGACGAATACAAAACCAGTTTTTCATGGAAGTGATATTGAGAAAATCAGTGAGTATTATCATATCGACCAAAACAGTATTACAAACTTTGCCGGAAATGTAAATCCACTTGGACTTTCCCCTTCTGTTAAGGAAGCTGTTGCGGCTCATGTGGACCTCTTTTCTTCTTATCCTGACCGAGATTATAAATCGCTTCGCAACACAATCGCTGAGTACTGCGATGTTCCTGCTGATTTCATCCTGCCGGGCAACGGTTCAAGCGAACTGATTTCACTTTTGATTGAAACAAGAGCACCGAAACACACTCTGATTCTTGGTCCAACCTATTCTGAATACTCTAGAGAACTTTCTTTCTCCGGAAGTACACAGGACTATTATCATCTTCAGGAAGCGGAAGATTTTGAATTAGATGTAGAAGATCTTTGCCGGACTTTGTTAAACGGATATGATTTTCTGATTCTCTGCAATCCGAACAATCCAACTTCTTCTGCCATCTTAAAAGATGAAATGCGTGCATTGCTTTCCTTCTGCGCAAACCGCGATATCTTTGTCATGATAGATGAAACGTATGTAGAATTTGCACCTTCCGTTCAGGAAGTAACCGCTGTTCCATACACGAAAGAATTCTCTAATCTCATGGTACTGCGCGGTGTATCAAAATTCTATGCAGCTCCGGGAATGCGTTTTGGATACGGCATTACCGGAAATAAAGAATTCTTATCTCAGATGAAAGAAAAGCAGATTCCATGGTCCTTAAACAGCCTTGGAGCATATGCCGGCGAGCAGATGTTCAAAGATACTTCCTACATCCGTCAGACACGCTCATTAATCCTGACTGAACGTGACCGGATGTTTCTTGAATTAAAAAAGATGTCTTCTTTCAAGGTTTATTTTCCATATGGAAACTTTATCCTTGTGAAGATTTTAAAGCCAGAAGTAACTTCTTTCGATGTATTCGAAGCTTGTATAAAAGAAGGACTTATGATCCGCGACTGCTCTTCTTTCCAATGTCTGGATGGCGAATTCGTCCGCTTCTGCATTATGAAACCAGAAGATAATGACCGGCTCTTAAAAGTATTGAAAACAATTTAATGATACCAAGATCAAAAGGTCTTTCTTAAAAAGCGGGAGAATCTAATCCAACGATTCTCCCGCTTTTCTTCTTATTCTTTCTTTTGTTTTTGTACTTCCTTGCTTTTTCTATGATTCTACAGCTGTTTTCTAACAACAAGATAATCATCTCCATTCCGATAATATGGACATTGATAGTGCTGATTTGTCATCAGACGGATGTAATCATCCTCATCCATATTCTTATCACAGAGATAACACTCATATTCCTCGTCATAAATATAATACGTGCATGTTTCACAGCTGGTTCTTGACTCTTTCCCCAATTTCCTCTCTCCATTCCTCGCCCGTTGCAAGGGCCTGTAGCATTGCATTCTGTTGCTGTTCGTTCTATGAGCTGGCAACTCTTTTCTTAGTATCATACCATGCTTTCATAGATTGCGTCCACTTTTCTGTCTAAAGCAATTTACATTTCACTTTATATTCGCATTTAATAGCCTGTATCTTTTGTGTTTTATTTATTATTTTCTGTATATTTCAATTATTTTTAATATTTTTCTGATTTTCTATTGACAAATGACCATCTGTGAGTTAATATAGAATCAACAAAAGGAAACGAAATAAAAAACAAAAAAGGAGGACAAACCACCAGACACTTAATCCTTTCATTAAAATTAATTTTAAAGAAACAGAGGTATAGTCCAATGGGAAGGTAGATTAAATCCTTAAAAATCTAAAGAAAGAGGTACAGACCACCAGAAAGAGTAATTTAAAAAACGGAAACGATATTTAAAGAAAGAGAGGTAGAATCCAATGGGATAGTTCATTAAATCATCAAACAAATAAATTGAAAGAGGTAAATTCCAATGGGACGATAAGTTAAAATCCAAAAATAGATAAACAAAGAATCGAAAGAAGGATATTCCAATGGGATAATTAAATGAAATAAATATAAAATCACTATTTGAGATAATAGTTTCAGATAGATATCAAGTAAATAAGGAGGAATATTCCAATGGATGGAATAACAAAGTGAAGATCCACTGTATAGCGTAGGTGCATACGGTGGATTTTCTTTTGTCTCTTTTTCGTGGATATCCCGGATAATCAGATGGAGGAAACAAAAAGGGGCAAAGCTTTTTATGCTTCCACCCCATCACTTAAAAATGTTTAAAGTCTTAATACATAGTCTTTTTATTATCTCTTCACAAAGTACTCTTCATACCATACGAGGAACGTATAGATTGTCCATACTTTTCTCCAGTTATCAGAATTTCCTCCAACATATTCATCAAAAATCGCATTGATTGCATCCACATCAAAGAATTTCTCTGCAATATCACTGTGGAAGAGACGCTGTACGTCCTGATTATATCTCTCATCAGCCATCCAGATACGGATTGGTACGATAAATCCCAACTTCTTACGGAATGCAATTTCTTCTGGAAGAACCTTCGCAGCTGCTGTACGGAATGCCACCTTATTCTGCTCTTCATTTACTTTAAAGCGAGACGGCATACGAGATGCGATATCAAAAATTCTTCTATCTGTCAACGGCATACGGATCTCAAGTCCGGCTGCTGTACTCATCTTATCAACATTCAGGTAAATATCACCTTCCAGCCAAATCTGAATATCTACATCAGACATCTTTGTCAACGGATCAAGACCTTCTGTCTCCTCGTAGATTCCTCGTGCAAGTTCAATTGGCAGTACGTCTGGATCGTATTTCTTAAGAATCTTCTGCTTCTCGTCTTCTTTCATGATATTGGTATTTCCAACATAGAAATTCTTCAGATTCTCACCATAACGTTCTGCGTTTCTGTACATATTATAACCACCGAAGAATTCGTCAGAACCCTCTCCGGAATAACAGATCTTCGTATGTTCTGCTGTTGCATTACATCCAAGTGTAAATACAATCGCCGATGCATCTCCAAGCGGCTGCTCCATATTGTACATTACATAAGGTACAATATCAAAGAACTGCTCCGGAGTAATGATACTTCTGGAGAATTTTCTTCCAAGAAGCTGTGCTGTCTTCTCTGCAAGAACAGATTCATCAAATCTTTCCTCTTCATAACCACAGGAATCTGCCTGCTCTGCGTCAGACATTGCAAGTACATAGGAAGAATCAACTCCACCAGACAGGAATGATTCTACTTTTTCATCCGCTGTTTTTACCTCTGGCATGATTTCTTTCAGAGTATTATGAATCTCATCAGCCCAATCTTCCAGAGTCTTACTCTCATCCGGATGAAATTCCGGTTTCCAGTATCTGTGAATCTCAAGCTTTCCATCCTGCCAGATCAGATAGCGTCCCGGCAACAGTTTTTTCAGTCCACGGAAAAATGTATTCTCTCCGGCAACATAGGTCAGACTTAAATACAGCTGAAGCATCTCTTCATTCAATTCTTTCTTAAATCCCGGCTGATCGATAATATCACGGATCATCGTTCCATAAAGAAGCTCTCCATCTTCTGTCTCATAGTAATAGAATGGTTTTGTTCCAAACTGATCTCTCAGACAGAAAAGCTTCTGCTCTTCTTCATCCCATAAGGCAAATGCAAACATTCCGTGCATATGATCTGCCATCTCGCATCCCCATGTCTGATATGCCTTAATCAAAATCTCATGTTCTCTTTCTTCTCTGGAAAGTGTAAGATCAATTCCAAGTCTCTCACAAAGTTCTTCCCAGTTACGAATATGTCCTCTGTATGTTTTTACAATTATCATCTGTTTAACCTCTCTTTTGTCACCAGCTTTGGTTTTTGAAAGTTGTTTCTTCTCCCGCTTATATCCTACAGATATCGACAACTTTCACGGTTCAATCCTATTCTATCACACTAACTTTTTCTTGTAAATTCTCAACTGTCACTCTGATACCAATCTCGATCTGAAGCATATATAACATATGTATTTTAGTCAGAATGCATCTCACCTTCATTCGCTTCTTCCATTTGCACTTCTTCTGCTGCGCTACTTCCTGCTATCTCTGCATCAACATACCCAAAACGAATTACTGCCTGTGGCCAGTTAAGGCTGATTCTTGGTTTCTTCCCTCTCTCCGCACCTGCTTTTTCAATCAGATCAAGCAATTCTTCCAGAACTGTTTTTGTCAGATAACCTCCACGCCAATGAAAAGTCAGAATTCTTCCCTTCTTTGCCATCTGAAGTGCTCTTTTGTAAACTTCTTCCGGTTTTGTAAAAGACAGTTTCTTTTCTTTATAATAGAAATGATCTCCGTCCATACACTTCATAGCCGGAGCGATCAAAGGCTCATGATCCCGGAAAATTGATTTGTCTTCCAGGTTGAAATAATCATAACGGATTTCTTCTCCGATCGTACAGTTTCTTGTAAGTGTATTATCAAATGTCGCATCTAAATGATAATATTTCCCATTAATTCGCACGATATTCCATGTATGACGGTATTTGATTCCCTTATCCGGATTATTTCCGCAAATAGCGATCATACACCAGACTCCAAGCTCGTCACACAGCACTTTCACCGCTTTTGCAATCCCCTCACAAACTCCGACACCCTGTCCTAACGGACCAATAATCTCATGTGAATAAGGTTTCTTCAATTTATCGTATTTTACATTTTCACAAATGAAATCATGAATGTATTTTTCTTTCTCTGATTCTGATAATTTCTGCGCCGGTCGTGCAAGTTTCTCTACTCTGGATTTCATTGCCTTCTGATGTTCTTTCACCTTCGCCCGGTCAAACAAATATTCCGGTAGAAACTGAATGTTCGGCGATTCCTGATAATAACGATACTTAAATCCCGTTGCCCAGAAAATCTCCGGATGATCCAGGCGCATCTGGAAAAATACATTATACAATTCTTCCCCGCTCATACGCGGTACCTGAATCTCCTTCTCCATCTGCAAAACGCCCTGACAAATTGCATGATACGCCGCCTGCTGCATCTTGTTCATCTTACTATAATAAAATGGTTCCATACTTATCCTCTCCGGTCAGCAGAAAATTCTTCTATCTGAACTTTTCGTTTTTTTCCTTTCTTTTCCCAAATCATCAGACTGATTTTGTATTGGAGTGAATCTCTTGATGCAATAAATGGTTCCTCACGAAATATATTTATCCGAAATCCCTGTTCTTCTAACTCTCGTTTCCGCTCTGATGCTCTCTTCTCAATCTTACGATTCTGACTTTCTTCCTCATCTGTGAATTTTCTTCTCGGATAATTTGCTGCTGCCATCTTCAGTTCTTCCATCAAAAGATCTGTGACTTCTGCATGACGCTTTTCCTGCAGCATCCCGGCAATCTTTTTTGCACTCAGCTTCCATGGATGTTTTTGATAAAACTTGAGACATCTTAATAACTTTTTATCTTCTACTGTTGCCGCAAGCTCCTGCATCACTTGATGTGCTTCTGCTGACGGTACCCACGGATTTTCCCTTGGAACTACATATTGCTCTGAAACTGCCGGATAACAGCAATGATTCAGCGGCGGAAAGTCCGCCAGCACAGCTAGTTTCCGCTCCGTCCGATTACAGTATTTTGCTCCCAGATAATCCAGTTTATCCCGTACGATTGCAATCTTATATTCTATCTGACGCAGATATTCCGCACCTTTCACCCAGAAATGTCCGATTTCTCCATAGTCATATAAGTGTACTTCTTCACTTAAATCCTCAAAAAAAATCGTAACCACGGTCTCACCCTGATGAACTACAAGGACATAGGACTCCTCCGGTTCTTCTGTTACACTTAACTCCGCTTCTAGTTCACCTTCATAATCCTCTCTATACTGACCTGTCATCCTTGCATTTTCAAAGACAAGAAAGCTCTCTACCGCATCGTTCATCAAATAAACCAGCCGCAGTTTTTCTTCTGTAAAAAGCAGTTCAAACTGTCCTTGTTCCAGCACTTCTCCTAGTTTCAGAAATGCTTCCGGCAATTGAATTTCACTCATTTTCCGCTCCCTCAGTACATTTGTCTTCCAAGCACTCACGAACCTTGTCTTCTTTCAAATCCTCACCGATCACGATCAGAATCTCCTGTCCTTCTTTGATTGGATTAACTGTCATCTTCTGTGTTGTCGCATTCAGCTCCATCCAGTCACCGGATTGATTCTTCATAAATCCTTTTACACGGAACACTCTTCCGATATCATTAAGATTTTTATTGTTTTCTTTTTCAGAATCATCTGTGCATCCACGTTTACCAAACAGCTTTTTCACAGCCGGGACCAGTTCTTCTTCTGTCCGATTCAGATTCATAAAATATAAGGTCTGGAATCCATCCTTTTCTGTACCTTCCGGTCTGCGAAACGACTCAATCTGATAGCTGCTGTTCTGAATCTGTGCAAAATCTTCCTCTGTCAGCATATCCCAGTCTTTTGCGATCACTTCTTTTTCAATTCTTCTGGTACATCCAATGCGTTCAAGAGAACGATTGACATGTGAAATAATTCTGTTTTCCTGTTCTTCACAAGCATTGTCCTTATCCAGCCTGCTCAGCACGATCACACCCGCATCCGCCGCCTCAGATCCCAGCAAATATTCCGCCTGATCTGACAGATTTTCTTCCAGTCCCGCATCTACGATTGTGATCACACTTCCGATTTCGTACCACCGATCCAGAGGTTCTTCTCTTAATCCATCAAAAAATTCATCCACGTCATAGATTCCCGACGGCTCCACGATTACTCTGTCATATCCACACATTGCCATAGAGATCAGCTTTGTCTTGAATCGTCTGCGGTGTGTCTCTTTATCACACCCTCCGGAAATCATTTCCAGTTCACATTTTTCTCCCTGCAGCTCCTGTAGAAGCATCATATCCACATTCACCGCACCGAAATCATTTTCCAGAATTCCGATATTCAGACCCTGACGAAGCAGGTAGGATGCATACTCTTTTATAAATGTTGTCTTTCCCGCTCCCAGAAAACCTGTAATCAAATCTATCTTTACCATGATTTTTCCTCTCGCACAATTTATTTGTATACAAACTTTATTTTAGTATACCATATCAATATTTACTTGTAATTAATAAAAGACTGATGACTTTGTCTAAATTAGTCATCTCCATTCTTTCTGTGCCTGTTGAACTTTCTTTAATTCTGCTTTTTCATTTTATTGAAAGTCTGTTGCAAACGCACGACCTCAGCTTCCTGTTTTTCCGAAGAAGGGCGTTCCCCTCCACGAATATTTCCCGATAACATTTTTAATGTAGATTTTACTGTACTTTTCAGATTCAGTCCATCCTTTAGCCTCAACTTAATTACCCAAAAAGAAGATATATCCATTCAGCAGATATACCCTCTTCACATTTTAGAATATTTAATAAATTTATTTCATTGTATCAACTATGGTTTTCATTGTATCAACTGATACGCGCCCTTTTAACGTATATCTTATTCCGTCTGAAACAAATACTGCAATTTTTTCTGACACAACTCCCTCATTTAATTTCATCTAATTCAGTTAATACTTCATCATTTACACTGATTTTATTTGTAAAAGAATAACTAGCTGCTACTGTTGTTCCCCCAAGCATTAAAATAGCTAAGGTTGCTACTACTGTCTTTTTTTACTACCTCTTCGATAGAATGATCATCCGCTATATATTGTTGATCATCAACATTCATCATTGGAAAACGGAACCATTTTGTTCTCATAATATTTTTACAAGAATTAATAGCAATGCGTATCAACCATGTCTTTTCATTAGAATTGTGTAAAAAAGAATCATAGGATTTCATAGCCTTAATAAAAGTTTCTTGTGTTGCATCTTCTGCTAAATAATAATCTTTCAAATACAAATAGCACATGCGAAAAACAGAATCTCCGTACTCTCGCATAAGTCTTTCCAAAATTTGTTCTGCCGGCATTTTTTTATCTCCTTTCTACTTTTTAGACACATTAAATTTATGAAAAATTACATGTTTTATAAAAATTGATACAATTATTTTATTTTTAACACAAAGGGGCTTTAGGATACACAAAGCATTGTATATTTTAAACACTTCTGCTATAATTTCCCCATGGTGCTACCATTCACGGTAGGCGGTTAGTCCTTCTCCAGAGGGACTGTGACCCTCTGTTTACATAGAAATCCCCAGACTATCTGTGGAAATCTTGCTAAAGGAGGGGATGCTAATGTTGACTCTCGAAGGTCTGATTGCTGTTATCAGCTTATGCTTAACAGCCTTTGGACTTGGTTACGCAATAGGATGCAATCACACAAAAAAATAACCGCCCCAGCCTCGCAAACTGAACGGTTATTTTTTAATTAATCATAATGTGGGCTAACCGTCTATCGGTAGCACCTTTCATATAATCATATTAGCATCATACATTAGATATGTCAAACAGATTTCTCCTTCAAGTTCAATTCAATATAACGAGTTTTTCCGCAAATTTCCTACTCTCTCCCACGTCTGATATAAATATAGAGTATTGAATCCACCGCCTGTTTTCCCTATAATAAACTTATCAACAATACACGTTATTTTTTACGAGATTTTCAACATTTTCATCTCATCAAAACACACTTTGTGAAGATAACGCTTACGAAACGGAGAATTTATTATGGAATTTCAGAAGATTAGTTCCCCTTCCCTGAGGGATCTGTTTATTGAACAATTAGAACATCTGATTCTTTCCGGCAAACTACAGGTCGGAGAGAAACTTCCGCCGGAACGCCAGCTTGCTGAAATGATGCAGGTCAGCCGTGCGGTTGTCAACAGCGGGATCAGTGAGCTGGAAAAGAAAGGATTTCTTACCGTAAAACCCCGCAGTGGGACTTATGTAGCAGATTTCCGAAGAAAAGGAACTTTGGATACATTGATCGCGATCATGAATTACAACGGCGGACGCATGCGTGATCAGGAGATCCGTTCCATCTTCGAAGTCCGCATTGCGCTTGATACACTTGCTGCACAGCTCGCCATCGACACGATCAGCGACAAAAACATCCAGCGTCTTCTCGAATCCGTCAATCAAATCCGTGATGCACAGGATGTCACCACTGCCATTGAAGCTGCTTATGAATTCCAACACGAGTTTGCCCTAATTTCCGGAAATACATTGATTCCACTTATTTTCCAGTCTTTCCGAGCACCGATTTTTAATATGTGGGAACATTATTGTGAACTCTATGGGATAGAAGAATTATATCGAAGCAATTATAAGACCTGGACCTATATCCGCGACCGAGACACCCAAGGCGCCGTCACCTGGATCCGAACCTCCATGCAGGACTGCATCAACGGAGAACATCAGATATACTATGAATTGTAAATTTGTATTTAGACGTTTGAATTCTGAGTAATGAAGCAAAAACTTTTGTTGGATAAGGGCGTGATGTGGACTGAACCTGAGTCTATCTTCTCGTTTACGTGCATCAAATCAAAACTTGTATGAAGTCTTTCAGATTCGTCCCGTTGAGCAAACACTTCTGTTTGGAATAAAGAAGCGAGGATGGTGCTATATTGTTGAGGACACATGTAAGGCAGGAGCGTTCCGAATACACCTTGTTCAGTATGTTAGTAAGAGCCAGACAGGCACCACTCACGGTAACTGTTCTGGCTCTTACGTTACATACTTTCAAGGGGATGAGGTAGAGCGGGCCGGTGTCCGATGCAATATAGCATCATTCTTGCGGCCTTATTCACCACCAAATCCTTTGCTTCAATATGGAGAATCAGACAGACAAATACAAATTTAAACTTCAGCTCTCGCCATTGCTTCCTTATAATCCTTCTGATCTGTAAAGATCTCATTCTTATAAGGATTCTTCTTCTGCTGTTTTGCTCTCTTAATAATTGCAGCCAGACAGATCACATTCGCTGCAAGTGCAATTACCGCGATCACACCCTGCATGGTTGGATTAGCACTTGTCGGTCTTACTGCTGCATCCATGAATCCGTCAGAATACAGAGCCGGAATTACTGAGAAACGGCTTGCATCCTGGAATAATGGGAATACCTGAGCAAACATACACCACAGTGCCAGTGTATTCGCGCGGTTCTGGATCCAGCCACCCTTGTTCCAGAACATATTTGCAAATGTCGGAGCAAGAAGTAATGCAACACCACAGTAGAATGCATGTGTTGTCAGGTTATTGTATGTGTACTCAAAATTCCACAGATCATATGCAATAATGAAGCACCACGTCATATCCGGCCAAAGCATATCATCATGTTTCTTGGATGTGTAGATTCCCCACCATCCTGTCATACAGAAGATATTCAGGATTCCGGCAATTCCGTTCACCCAGTTCCACCATCCTCCGTAAAGCCATACATTTTCTGAAGACAGCCACCAGCGGTCACCGAATTCTTTCATTGCCATGAATCCACGGATACCTGATTCAAAATCACTTACTACTGCAATCAGAATATTGATTGCAACGATTGCAAATGGGAATACTTTGAACCATTCTGTCTTACCAATTCCCCATTTGTATTTCAGCATCATAAAACCAATACACCCTGCTGTTGCAGCATACAATTTTGCATAATGGAACCAGCTTGTCATATGTACATAAGTATCGTTATTCAGTGCCCATTCTGCACCATTTGCTGCACAGATATAGATTGCGATGAAATACACTGTAAGTATAGCCGGAATAGCTCCAAAACAGATCAGTCCACCGATTTTTGTACGTCTTGCGAATTCATTTGCAAGAACAAGTCCGGCAAACACCAGTACCCACCCTAACAGCTGCCAGCCGGCACCATCGCCATAAATTTGGAATAACATAATTATCCCCCTCCTTCTTTTAATTGGTTATACCAACCTATTGTTATCTTTTTAACATTATACTCTTCTTATTATTACGCGTCAATAAATGCACCTGTTTCTCCTATTTTTCAGCACTTTATAATAAAATATCTCTCCATATTTTTGTATTTTTACAATAGATTTGCGCTTTGGCATCTGGTATGACCACAGCCACATCATTTTCTTTCTGACGATTCAGAAAATTCATTTAAGCATTCTTATTTTTGAGTTATCTAACAATTCAATATTCATTTTATTCTGTTTTATGCGTGCTTTTCTTGATTTTTTTCATGTTTTTGCAAGAATACATACATATTTCTTGCAAATTCTATCTCAACTGTTTATAATTACATTAACATGCATTATCAAGACACTAGAAAACGTATATGTATTGTGAGGACGAAAACTATGAATTCAAATGATATATTAATTGCAAACACTGACGATCTGCGCAGTGAAATGGACTATTTAGAGAAAACTCTTTTGAAAGGACACCGCATCGACCCGAATCTTTATGAAGAATATGATGTAAAGCGCGGACTTCGTGATTCGACTGGACGAGGAGTTCTTACCGGACTGACTGAAGTATCCGATGTCTGTGGTTTCGATGTTATAAATGGACGTAAGATTCCTGCCGAAGGTGGACTTTACTATCAGGGAATCAACGTAAAAGATCTTGTAAACGGTTTACAGGGCAAACGATTTGGATTTGAGGAGACAACTTTCCTTCTACTCTTTGGACGTCTTCCAAAAGAAGATGAACTGGAACATTTCCTGAACGTTTTATTTGAACTTGAAGATTTAACCGGACGTTTTGTTCGTGACGTTGTCATGAAAGCCTCAAGCCCTAACATCATGAACTCACTTCAGCGCTGTGTTCTTACTTTATATACATATGATGAGAACCCGGAAGACATTTCCGTAGAGAATGCACTGCGCCAGTCTCTTGAACTGATTGCAAAGCTTCCTCTGATCGCAGTATATTCTTATCATGCATACAGACATTTCCGTAAAGATGAGACTCTTCTGATCCGTAATCCAGAGAAAGGCCGTTCTCTTGCAGAGAATATTCTGTATATGCTTCGTCCAGACGGACAATATACAGAACTCGAGGCTAAGGTACTTGATGTTGCACTGATTCTTCATGCAGAGCATGGTGGTGGTAACAACTCTACTTTCACTACTCACGTTGTTACTTCTTCAGGAACAGATACTTATTCTGCAATCGCTGCTTCCATCGGTTCTCTAAAAGGACCACGCCATGGTGGTGCGAACTTGAAAGCACAGGGGATGTTCGATAATATTAAGAAGTCTGTCAAAGACTGGACTAACGAAGATGAGATTCGTGAGTATCTCCGCCTGATCCTTGATAAAAAAGCCTTTGATAAGACCGGACTGATCTATGGAATGGGACATGCCGTCTATACGATTTCCGATCCAAGAGAAAAAATCCTGAAGAGTTATGCGCAAAAGCTTGCTTCCGAAAAGGGTCTTGATGAAGAATTTGCTCTTTATGACCGTGTAGAACGAATCGCCGGAGAAGAGATCATGACACACAGAAAGATGCTGAAACCGGTTTGTGCAAATGTTGACTTCTACAGCGGATTTGTTTATACAATGCTGAATATTCCGGAAGAGCTTTTCACGCCGATCTTCGCGATTGCACGTATCACAGGATGGAGTGCACATCGTCTGGAAGAACTGTTAAATGCCGGTAAGATCATCCGTCCGGCATACAAATATGTTGGGCAGCATACAGAATTCCATGACCGTGATGACAGAAATTAATTATTTAATACCCGATTATTATTCTAAGTTCACCTGCATCGCCGACCGCTGTCCGATCACCTGCTGCCAGGAATGGAAGATTGGCGTCGATGCAGATACGAACCGTAAATGGAAGAAACTCCAGGCTCCGGAAACCGTACCTGAACAAAAGAAAAATTTAAGCGCTTATACGATTAAAAAAGATGGACAGCGTGTGATAGGCCTGGACAGTGATCATCGCTGTCCATTCCTTAACTCTGAGAAGCTCTGCCGCCTTGTTGTTACTTACGGCGACAAAGTCCTATCAGAAACATGCACTACATTTCCACGAGAGGAGCATCGATTTCCGACACATACTGAGAAAATGCTGATGCCTTGCTGCCCGGCCGTGATCGACCTGTGGAACAAACAGAAGTCCCTGCATTTCCCAAATGTATCAGGCACTTTGTCCGATACTGGCGATACAGATACTTCTGTCCTTTTCCTCTTGCGTGAAAAACTACTCAATCTTTTAGATGATTCTTCCAGAACAATTGAAGAGGAACTTTTGGAAAGCTTCTATATTCTTCAGGAATTATACCAGCATCAGCCGCTGACAAAAGAACTGTTGGAAGATTATTTTTCTGCCGGTACAGTAAAAGAGCTTGGAAATGCAATTGCAGAAGTTGAACTTCCACCTCTGGATCTGATCAACGAATGTAACGAACTGTTACAAGATCTTTCCGTAAACTATCAAAAAGAAGGGCTCTATCAGGATACTCTGAATCCAATTCTTGCTTTGGCGGAAGAAATATCGGAAGCCCTTTCGGACAGTACTGGAAATCCTGATGATACTAAAGCTTACGAATCCACTTTACTGGAACAATGGGAACAATTCACACAATACTTGAGCCCTTACGAACCACTGCTTCGCAATTTCCTGCGCAACGAGATTTTCTCCGATCTCCTGCTTCCTGGAAATGACCTCGAAAATATGCTCGTGCAGATGCAGTGGATCGCTCTTGAATACGCAGCGTTCCGCCACAGCATTTTCTTAAGATGGCTACTGGACGGCGCAGATACAGAGTTGTCTAAGATTTCTTATGAAACTTTAAGACAATATCTCGTGATCATCACTCGAATGACTGGATATGAAACAGCTGATATCTATGAATATCTGGAAAATAGTTTTGAATCACTCCTCTGGGACTGGGGCTACTTTGCATTAATCATCGGAAAATAGAATAGAAAACGGATGGTGTAGCAAGGCAAGGCTTTCTTGTCTTTTACATCATCCGTCTTTTTGTTTTGAAAATATTTCCGACTATCTCATACAAATGTACACAACATACACTGCATAAAGGAGCAACATGATAATACCTTCTTTTCTATTAAGTTCCTTTTTTGTCCACGCCATGATCCATCCGAGAACACTGAACACGATCAGCACTGCAATATCAATGATATTTTCTGTCAAAAATGCAACCGGTGAAATTGCTGCCGCGATACCAAGCACCATGAGAATATTAAAGATATTGGAACCGATCACATTTCCAAGTGCCATATCCACCTCGCCTTTTCTTGCTGCTACAATCGATGTAACCAGCTCCGGAAGGCTTGTTCCAAATGCAACTACAGTAAGACCGATCAGAGTCTGACTGATTCCAATTGCCGCCGCAACTGTACAGGCACCGTCTACTACCCAATCACTTCCGACCGCAATCGCTACTGCACCGAGAATAATGTAAATCACACTCTTTCCCATAGACATTTCCTGAATCTCCTCTGCTTCCAGAAGATACTCTTCCTCTTCCACTCCAGGCTCCACATTTTTCTCACGAGATGCCTGTGCTGATCGGATCATGTAGAGGATAAACGACAAGAATAAGATAATAAATACAACTCCATCTATATGTCCCAGTGACATCCCGGCTGCACCAAGAATCAGAAGCAATATCGCACACAGAATAGAGATCGGGAAATCAATCTTTAACGTATTAATCTGAACTGCCACGGAAGTAAAAAGCGTACAGGCTCCGACTACAACCATGAGATTGAAAATATTAGATCCTACCGCATTACTGACTGCAAGTGCATTGTTTCCCGTAACTGCTGCCGTCACACTGACCGCAGTCTCCGGAAGGCTCGTCCCCATCGCCACAATCGTCATTCCGATGATCAGTGACGGAACATGATACCGTCTTGCAATACTGCTACACCCCTCAACAAATGCATCTGCACCTTTTACAAGAAACACAAATCCAATAATTAAAAGTACCACTGCAAATGGCACACTTTGAAACAAATCACTCATCTTTTATTTCCTTTCTGTTATGTCATATCTGATCAATTTTATGCTAATCCAGACAGATGCTGAATCAATATTCTTATCCCTAAAAGCACCAGGATGATTCCACCAACCAGTTCTGCCTTATGTTTATATTTCCCACCGAAATAATTTCCAATCACTACACCAACAATAGAAATAATCATTGTCGTAATTCCGATGATCGTAATTGCCTCAAGAATCGGTGTGTCCAGAAATGCAAATGTAATCCCAACTGCCAGCGCATCGATACTCGTTGCAACGGCAAGTACAAACATATTTCTATGATCCAACGGCTGATCTTTTACTTCAACAATATCTTCTTCGTTCCATTCTTTTACTGCCTCCAGAATCATTTTCCCACCGATAAAGCCAAGCAGAATAAATGCGATCCAGTGATCAATACTTGTAATATACTTTTGGAACTGAATTCCAAGAATCCATCCCACAAGCGGCATTAATGCCTGGAACCCTCCAAAATACAATCCGATCACCACCGCCTGTTTTTTATTCAGCTTCTTCATTCCAAGGCCCTTACAGACGGACACTGCGAATGCATCCATCGCAAGCCCGACTCCCATCAGAAGTAACTCAATAAATAGTGCCATGATTTTTCCTCTTTTCTTTTTTCTTCTGTATCTGTTCCGCTACAATTGCAGTGCGCATCCCTAGCGGAGCGTTTTTATATATCAGGAAGGAACTTTCCTAAATATATAAAAACAAAGAGACTCACGTATGTTCTATGATAAGAGAACCGCTACTTGATATAACAAGCTTGTCCTCTTATTTAAAACATACATGAGTCTCATTCTTTAAGATTTGCCAGGTGATCTTTTAAAACTCATTCTCACCGGTATGTTGACAAATCACATTTTCATGCGAACTACTCCCTCACGGAATATATTCAATTCATCTTTCGGCTCGGTTCGTCTCATGAACAACCGCCTCACTGATACATCGTTTCTTACTATAACGAATGAATTCTGTTTTGTCAATAAATTTTATCATTTATTCCCAGACGATTTATTCCTAGACATTTCATTGGTGTCACAGTAACAGCTTTCCCCATTAGAAAAGCAGCATTCCGATTCCTCTCGTGATGATTGCCACAACCCATGCGATCAGACACTGCCAGAATACCATTCCGACAGCCCATTTTGTACCAAGCTCACGCTTTACTGATGCAACTGCTGCAACACACGGTGTATAAAGCAGACTGAATACAAGCAAAACACCTGCTGACAGAGGAGTCAGTACGGATGCAATTCCACCTCCGAACAATACCTCAAGTGTAGATACTACACTTTCTTTCGCCATAAATCCACTGATCAGTGCTGTACAGATTCTCCAGTCTCCCAGTCCAAGCGGACGAAGGATTGGAACAAGTGCACCTGCAATCATAGCAAGAATACTATCTGCTGAATTCTCCACAAGGTTCAGATGCAAGTCAAAACTCTGCAAGAACCATACAACAATCGTTGCCATCAGAATAACTGTAAATGCTTTCTGTAAGAAATCTTTCGCTTTCTCCCAAAGAAGCTGTGCCACATTCTTCGCCCCCGGAAGACGATAATTCGGAAGTTCCATAACAAATGGTACCGGTTCTCCTTTAAACAGAGTTCCTCGATAAAGGAATGCGATTAAAATTCCAACTACAATTCCAAGCACGTACAGACCCGACATGATCAGTCCGCCCTTACCCAGGAAAAATGTACTTACAAAGAATGCATAAATCGGAAGTTTTGCTGTACAGCTCATAAACGGTGTCAGAAGGATCGTCATCTTACGGTCCCTCTCACTGGTCAATGTTCTTGTTGCCATAACTGCCGGAACTGTACATCCGAATCCGATCAACATCGGCACAATGCTTCGACCGGAAAGACCGATCTTACGAAGCATTTTATCCATTACAAATGCCACACGCGCGATATATCCACTGTCTTCCATCATAGATAGGAAGAAGAACAAAGTAACGATAATCGGAAGAAAACTAAGCACGCTTCCTACTCCTGTAAAGATTCCGTCGATCACAAGACTTCGGATCGCATCATTTACATTGAGTGCGATCAGTCCTGCCTCAGCCATTCTTGACAACTGATCAATTCCCATTTCCAGAATTCCTTGTAGAAATGCACCGATTACATTAAATGTCAGATAAAATACAAGCACCATGATTCCGATAAAACATGGGATCGCTGTATATTTTCCTGTCAAGATTTTGTCTATCTTCTCACTTCTGACACGCTCTTTACTCTCTTTCGGTTTCACAACCGTCTGCTCACAGAGACGTTCAATAAAGTCAAAACGCATATCTGCGATTGCTGCACTTCTGTCAACTTCTCGTTCTGTCTCCATCTGCTGCACGATATGTTCCAGCATATCCAACTCATTCTGATCAAGCTTTAACTGCTCCAAAATCAGCGGATCGCCCTCGATTGCCTTCGTCGCAGCAAAACGCACCGGAAGCTTCGCTTCCTCCGCATGGTCTTCAATCAGATGGATCACTGCATGAATACATCTGTGAACCGCACCGTCATGATCACTCTTATCACAGAAATCCTGACGCAACGGACGTTCCTGATATTTTGCCACATGAAGTGCATGACGTATTACTTCGTCCACACCTTCATTCTTCGCCGCTGAAATCGGAATAACCGGAACTCCAAGCAGTGCCTCCATTGTATTCACATCAATAGAGCCATGATTTCCAATCACCTCGTCCATCATATTCAAAGCTACTACCATCGGAATATCCATTTCAAGAAGTTGCATTGTCAGGTAAAGATTTCGCTCAATATTCGTTGCATCCACAATGTTGATAATTGCTTTCGGATGTTCATCCAGCACAAAATTTCTTGAGACAATCTCCTCACTGCTGTATGGAGACATTGAATATATTCCCGGAAGGTCTGTCACATTCGTATTCGGATAACCTTTGATCGTTCCATCCTTACGGTCTACTGTTACTCCCGGGAAGTTTCCAACATGCTGATTTGCTCCTGTGAGCTGATTAAACAGCGTTGTCTTTCCACAGTTCTGATTTCCTACCAGGGCATAAGTAAGCACTGTTCCATCCGGTAATGGATTCGCATCTTCTTCGGAATGATACTTTCCTTCTTCTCCAAGTCCCGGGTGATCTACCGGTTTCAAACGTTCTCCACGGGAATGGCTGTTTGTTCTCTCGCTGATTTCCTCAACTTCAATCTGTTCTGCCTCTGCAAGACGAAGTGTCAGTTCATATCCATGTACCTGCAATTCCATCGGGTCTCCCATCGGTGCAAACTTTACCACCGTAACTTCCGCACCCGGAATCATACCCATATCCAAAAAATGCTGTCGTAACGCACCGGAAGCTCCAACCGTTCGAATTACAGCACTCTTTCCAATCGCTAATTCTTTTAATGTCATTTTTTTATCATCCTCTTTAGTTTATTGCGATTTTTTATCAATTAGTTTTACAAAACTAGCTTATTCCAGGATATTGAATTTGTCAATAATTATCATTTACAAAATACGCACATAAAAAAGAAATGCTTTCTTCCCTCTTGTATTTTGGGAAATAAAGCATTTCTTTTTTACTATATCATGGCCTCTCGTTTTTTCAACGGTGCATAGACGATTCTTCTAACAAAAATAAAGCAAATCACTTGCAGGATGATCGTAATGATCCAGGATGCAGGATAGGAAATGAACAAAATCTTTAACGATCTGAATTTTGGAAATATTCCAAAGATCCAGACGATTCTCGTTCCGACTGTTCCGATTACGGAAAGTAGCATCGGCACAATTGATTTTCCCATTCCACGAAGAGATCCCGGGAACAGATCCATCCATCCGCACAGAAAATAAGTAACTGTTGTATACAGAAGGATCTCCATACCACAGCTGATAACCTGAGGATCATCAGTATAAATCTTCAAAAGTTCCGGTCCAAAGAGATACGCACCTCCACCAAGAATTAATGCGATCGTTGTGGAAAGAATCAGGCAGTCAACTAAGACTCTGTCCATTCGTTTCCATTTTCCGACTCCGTAATTCTGGCTTGTAAAACTCATACATGCCTGTGTCACTGCATTGATCGATGCATATAAAAATCCGAAAATATTATTCGCTGCCGTATATCCTGCCATTGCCACAGATCCGAAAGAGTTGACCGATGACTGCAGAAGTACATTTGAGAAATTGATCACGGTACTCTGAATTCCTGCCGGAATTCCCACCTGAAAGATCTGTCCTAAATATATTTTTTTTATCATTAACTTCGAGAAGTGAAGCTGATAACTACTGTCTGATTTATACAGGCAACGCAATACCAATACACACGATACAAACTGTGCTGTTACCGTTGCAATTGCAACGCCCGCTACTCCTAAATGAAAAGCAATTACAAGTAAAAGATTTAAACATGCGTTAATCACACCTGCTACGATCAAAAACAAAAGTGGCCGCTTCGTATCTCCAACCGCTCTTAAGATTGCCGCACCGTAATTGTATAGCATAAAAAACGGCATTCCCAGGAAATAGATCTTCATATATAGTGTCGAAAGATTGATCACATTATCCGGTGTTCCCATCAACTCAAGTGCTCCTCTGGAAAAGAACAATCCAACTAATGCCATCACAACTCCGCTTATAATCGCAAATGTAATCGCTGTGTGCACCGTCTCCGACATCTCTTTCTCGCGCCCTGCCGCATAGAATCTGGCCGCAAGTACATTTGCCCCAAGAGATATTCCTATAAATAAATTAGTAAATACATTGATCAGTGCTGTGGTTGATCCGACTGCTGCCAGTGCCTCGCTTCCGCTGAATCTTCCCACTACAACAATGTCCACTGCGTTAAATGCAAGCTGCAGAATTCCAGATAACATCAGCGGAATTGAAAAAGAAATCAGCTTATTCATGATCGAGCCATTGCACATATCAATCTCAAATCTGTTTTTCTTCTTTTCTGAATGCATAACTTTTCCTCATTCTATAAATTATTGTAACTGTTCAAACACTCTCTTAATGCTGTCATAATGGAGGAAGATTCCCTCCTTGGCAAAGTTTTCAATCTCCTCCTTAGTTGCGAACATATATCCATCTGTTTCTTCTGTCTGAAGTTTCAGTTCAGACTCATCAATATCAAGCACAAAGCGATATACATCAACAAAATAATTATCGCCCTCGCCCGGATTTTCTCTCTTATATGTAAATACATAGCCGCCTTCTGCATTAGAGACATCCAATCCTGTCTCTTCTCTCACTTCACGGCGTACCGCTTCCTCAGAAGACTCTCCTGCCTGCGCTGCACCGCCGGATACTTCCCACCAACCCGGTGCCCACGTTTTTGTCATTACACGTTTCGTGATCAGATACGTTCCATCCGGTCTTGCCACAACTCCAAGCACTGTCAGATGGTATTCCCCATCCTTTAAGCACCAGTCATTTCGCTTCATCGTTCTTCCAGTCAGCCGTTTCTCTGCATCATAAATATCCCAATACTCCATGATATTTTCTCCTCGTCTTATCTATCTCACGTTTTTCATTTTCCTTTCTTATCATACATTTTTAGAAAAAAGCTGTAAAGTCTTTGGCAAATATTTTCCATTAGACTTTACAGCTTTCACTATCATTCGTTATTTACTTCTATCCCAGATAATATGTCATTTCATGCCACTCTTCTCCACCCCAGACAGAATCTGACATTCCCAGATCTACAAACCCAAATCTTTTATACATCTCTACTTTTTCATCCAGGCAGGTAAGAACAATTTCTTTTCTTCCCTTTTCTTCTTCTCTTTGCAGATAACATCTTACAATCTCTCGTGCCAGACCTTGTCCTCGATACTCCGGTAATACATCTAAACCAAGGATCATAACTTTCTTTCCTTTTGGATTATTCAAAGATGCATCTGTAAAAAATTCATCTCGGAATTTTTCCTCGTCCGTTGCAATTCCATTCAAAAATCCTGCTAACTTCCCGGTTGTTTTATCTACCGCAACTAAAAACAATTCTGGAGTCACACCAATTCGCTCCTTCATGTGTTTCTCAGAACATGCTTCATTTGGCGGGAAACAAATTTTCTCAATCAAGACTGCCTGATCGGCCTCTTCCTGTCTAATATCCCTGAATTCAAATCTTTCTAAAATACTACTGTTCACTTTCATCTGTTCTTGCATTTTCTAATCTCCTTCTCCATCAACTTTTGTAATAATATGTTTGTAATTTCACACTGTCACCGTAAGCACTGCTCCTACAGATGCTACCAACGACGCTGCTACTGCTAATATCTGGAACGGCAGGCTTCCAAGTCTTCCACAGATCAGGCTGGTTCCCGCACGTTTTCTGGAACGGTTGTACGCAACAATAACTCCTACTCCGGTCAGAACCTGAACCACACTTGCCATTCTCGTGAATCCGACAAAGCTCTGCACTCCCACAAGCGCGATCACAAGGCATGGTACTGTAGCTGCAAGCCAGCTGATCTTTTCGCCCCATTTCGTCTGTTCATTCACAATATCTCGAAGATTCAGTGTATTCGCCCAGAAAGATGTTGCAAGAGCCAATAAAGAAAATACATATCCGATAATGCTGACCCATCCACCAAGATGACCGGAAAGATCCACCAGTGCTCCATTCTCTGTCACATTAGAACATCCCAGAAGCGTCATAAATGTGATTAAAAGAATCAGTCCCATATTCAAGCCCGTGCCGGCTGCAATCGCTTTACGAATACCTTTTTCGTCTCCTTCTAAACCTTTCACAACCTGTGGCACAGACATAACCGCAGATAAGGAAAATGCGATCATGCTATACAGTGCCAGTATATTGTTATTCGAATAGAACTTTGTCGAAAGCTCTGTTGTCTCTGAAAGCATCGTTGCTACAAAAAGGATCCCTATGACTCCAAACATAGAAATCACTGCAATTTTCTCACAAATTCCAACCAGTTTCATTCCGATATAGACCACACTTGCTGCCAATACATAAAAGAGCAGCATTCCGGCCACTGACGGAAGATGAAACCACGCAGAAAATACTGCTGCCGCACCTGTGATAAATCCACTCACATTCACTACAACCGAAAAGCCAAGCAGCCCAAACGCCAGCCATGTACATGCCATCTTCAGCTTTCCCACAAACAGCTCATTTTCAAAGCATTTGATGAACTGCACGCCATTGTTATTCAAAGACAGTTCCGCAATCATAAAATGCAATAGCAGATTCATACAATATGCCAGTGCCGCAATCCAGATGATATCATGCCAGTTATTTCTAGATGCAAGGAATGGGACCGAAAGAATTCCAGATCCCACGCCGTGTCCTATGATAATACTCGTCGACTCCAAAAAAGTCAGCTTCGATTCCCCATGTACTTTCGCCATACCTACGCCTCTCCGTCCGTTCGTTCTTTCTTCTTTTCTTATAAGTATAACATATTCTTTTTATTTCTTGAAGTCGATAAAACTACAATCTGTCATCTCACATCATCATCCACATCTATTATATTTCCATTCAACGCATCCAAAGCCTGTCTGCTGCCGGCTGCCAGTCCTTTGTGTACTGATCGCATTTTGCGCAGAGATGCTCTACCGTTTCCGGAGACTGAAGGTCTGTAGAATGTGCTCCTGACTTTGCAACCATCTCACGGAGTTTTTCCGGGTTCTCCAACATCGGACATGGGCGAAGCATCTCGTCTGCAAACTCTTCATCGATCAGTGTTGCATTTGTAAAACAAAGGAATACACAATCGGAATGCTTCTCACAAAGACAGATCAGATCTTTCTTACGAACCAGCGGTTCTCCACCTGTGTAAATGTATAAGTAAACACCAAGCTTTTTCCCCTGACAGATAATGTCATCAATCTCGTCATAAGTAAGATTCAGTTTGTGACCGTATTCTGCTGCCCAGCATCCTGTGCAGTGAAGGTTGCAGGCAGATGACGGATAAAATTATAATATGGATGCTCTGGATTCGTAATCGCTTCACGGATCATCTCTCTTTGTGTCGGGAACTCTCCATCTGCAAATTTATCCGCCCAATCCATGATCTTCGGCATATTTTTATCCGGATCTTTATAAATATATTCAAATGTTTTCTCGATTCCCAGTTTCTTTAAAGTATTTGTTGCATTCATTGTAGTTTTCTCCTGTTTTGTTTTGCTAACACGTTTCCAACATTTACGGTTCTGTCCTTACTGTGCAATGCACCATGTAGTGTCTCATTCCACCCTCTGCTAATAGTGCTGCTCCTACAATAAGCATTGTCTTGCAGATTATGATAGTTTAGCTCAATTTCTATCTTCCAACAATGGACAAACCACACCCGGATATACAAAAACCAGACATTCGACAACGAATTGTCTAATGTCTGGTCATAGTTTTGACGTCCTTATTTTATAGGATCTCTGTAACTATTCAGAACCAGCTATACTCAAAGATGAAATCAGGGTGACCTGTGATCGCATTTTTGATTGCTTCGTAAGCATTGTATCCCTGTTTATGTGCCGTGCCTACGTAGGACATGATTTTTAGATAATCTCTAGCACCTTCCTCAGTTCGGAAGCATCCAGATACTTTGGTCTTGACCTTTATCATCCGAAGATCACGTTCTGCCTGGTTGTTATCAAACGGGACATTGAAGTTATGGATAAAAAGGCAGAGTTACAAAAATATTTAAAAGAAAATTTGCTTTTTTTTGAGGTTTAATCGTTATACATTATAGAAGGATAATAATTTATGAGAGAATTAGAGCAGAAAAACCGGGAGATAATTTTATGTTCGAAAATAAACGACTGATCAAACTTACAAATAGCAATGATGAAATAGATCAAGTAATTCAGAAAAATTATATGAGTATATATAAGTATTGTTATTATCATGTAGGTAATAGTAATGCGGCTCAAGATATAACTCAGGAAGTTTTTTTGAAGTTTCTTAAGCATATAGATAGGTACAAAGAGTATGGTAAACTGAGAAACTATTTATATGTAATTGCCAAGAATTGTATCCGTGATTATTTGCGAAAAGCAAAACAAGTAAATTTAGAAACAGTTATAGAAGGATTTGATTCTGGAGGGATTGATAGGAAATTAGAACAATTAAATATTTGGGAAGCGATAAATTCACTCGAAGAGATAGAAAAAGAAATTATAATTTTAAGATATTATCAAGATTTCAGAATCAAGGATATTTCCCAGGTTATGGGTATTCCAGCCTCCACGGTAAGATATAAACTAAAGAATGCGGAAAAAAGTTTAAAGAGAAGATTGGAGATATAAAAATGTTTCAGAAACGCTTAAAAAAGGAACTAAATAAAATTGAGGTACCTGCCTATGATACACATAAATACAAAGAAACAATTGCAAAAGCGAAAAAGATAAAGTTGCATCCAGAAAATTTAAGAATGAGTAGCACTGAATTTTTTTGCAATCAGTTGAGATTTATAAAAACAGAAACATGGATTTTAAAAATTATTGTTTCTGCTTTAGTATTATATCTGCTGATTACAGAGCAAATTAACATAAGTAGTTGGTTTTGGACCTTAATCGCAATTTCTGGCCCCATTTTATGCCTCATTAATGCAAAGGAGTTATGTAATGTCTTCCAACCGGGGATGTTGGAAATACAGATAACAGCAAAGAATTCTTTCAGCAAAGTTTTAATGGTTCGCTTAACTATATTTGGATTGTTTGATCTATTGTTTTTTATGACTATGGCACTTGGCATGTCTATGTTAAAACAAACTGTAATTTGGCAAGTTATTTTATATGGAATAGTTCCTTATATAATAATGTGCTTTGGATGTATGTTAATTTTAAATAGAAGCAGAGAAGAAAATATACCGTTATATTCGGGGGCATGGGGAGCATGCTTAAGTTGCATAATTACAATACTTAAAATATCTGATGTAAAAATATTTCAAACCTCATATTTGGGCATATGGATAGGGATAGGGTTGATTGCTTTACTTGGTATGATGATAGAAATGCGTAAACTTCTTAAAAGAGCAGGAGGAAATCTAAATGAAATTAGCTATGGAACACCTTTCTAAACAATTTAAAAATAAAATAGCAGTGAAACAAATAGATACTATATTGACGGAAGGTGTATATGGTTTTTTGGGTGCAAATGGTGCAGGAAAGACAACGCTTTTACAAATGATTTGTGGAATAATTGAACCTACGTCTGGAGAAGTAAAAATAGATGGTGAAAATAATATACAGATGGGTGAAAGATTTCGGGACATTTTGGGGTATCTTCCGCAAGAGTTTGGTTATACTCCAGGTTTCACAGCACAAGATTTCATGCTGTATATTGCTTCAATTAAAGGTTTGCAGCCACAATATGCTAAGCGAAAAACAAGACAACTTTTAAGACTGGTCAATCTTGAAAACGAGGCTAACAGAAAAATAAGGACTTTTTCAGGCGGAATGAAACGAAGATTAGGAATTGCACAGGCTTTGTTAAATGATCCTAAAATTCTTATCTTAGATGAGCCAACAGCAGGATTAGATCCTAAAGAACGTGCATATTTCCGAAATATTATATCTGAAATGTCAAAAGATAAAATTATTATTATATCAACACATATCGTATCAGACATAGAATATATTTCAGACCAGGTACTGGTGATGAAAAAAGGTTGTTTTATTTTGCAGGGTACGCCGGAAGAACTGCTTGATAAAGTTAATGGGGAAGTATGGTCCTGCAAAATTCCAAATAAAGAATGGACAAAATTTGAGACACCGTATTGTATAGCCAATTCACATGCATTAGCAAATCATGTAGAGGCCAGAATCATATCTACAGAAGCTCCAATTGATGACGCCATTAATGTTGAACCGACATTGGAAGATTTATATTTGAAATATTTTTCAGATGAAATGGAAGCAGGGGAGAATAGTTAATGAGTGGAATGATCAAATATGAATGGAAGAAGATCTGGACGAGCAGGTTGACACAAATATCAGTTATAGGATGTAGTTTGTTTTTAGTTTTCTGTGTGTGTTCAAGTATTTTTCAAATTACAGCAACAGATGAAAATGGCCAGACCGTTAGTGGAATGACTGCCGTTGAGGTGTTGCAAAATACTCAGCAGCGGCAAGAACTAACACAGGATAGAGTGAATGAAATTGTAGATCAATATTTGGAATATATCAATAACCCAGATACAAGCTCAAACAATGAAGCATACCATTATCTGTCCCAAGAAAAATATAGTACATTTTATCTGCCAAACAAAGAGCTGTTAAGTTTGATAACAAATGTATATGAAGAGCCTGGAAGTGGAAGTGACATAAAAGATGTTCTTGAAAATAATGCAGGAAAGGATTTTACACAGGCACGTTTTGACCGAGATCAAAAATATATTCAATTACTAGAAGAGAATGGGAAACTTACTTCTATAGAAGCAGATTATTGGGAGGGTGAAGTAAAAAAAATATCCGAATATCAGTATGGTTACCATAAAGGTTGGGATATGATTTTGGATGCATTGACATGGCCGGTACTGATTATGATGATTATCTGTATTGGAATTGCACCGATTTTTTCAGGCGAATATCAATCTAAATGTGATTCGCTAATATTGTGTATGAAATATGGGAAAAGCAGGTTGGTTTCCACAAAAATTATTGTGGTGTGGCTATTCACTACTTGTGTATATTGGGGAATTACGTTGATTTATTCTGCGGTATATCTTGGCCTCCTTGGGACAGATGGTGCAGATTTACCAATTCAATTAAAATACCCTGCGGTATCAGTTGGACACCACTTATCAATGGCAGAGGGAACGATTTATGCCTTGATTTTAGCATATTTCTTTACCTTGGGAATTGCAGGAATAACGCTTTTGATGTCTGCAGTACTAAAAAACGCATATGGTGTTATTATCATTGCCTTTCTTTTAATTATAATACCGACCTTTTTATCACCGGATACAGGTGGATATACTTGGAGCCGAATGTTGTCATTATTACCATCTAAGATTGCGGATTTTTCATTCCAATCATATATAACCTATAGCATAGGCAAAGTAGTAATAAAATGGCCGGATATGGCAATGATAGTAAATGGATTTGGAGCGATTATATTTTCAACATTTAGTTATTGGATTTTTAAAAAACATCAGGTGAACAAATAGATTAAAATTTGCATACTAGGAGAGATGACTATCTGAAAAAAAATAAAACATTTAATAATACATTATATTGCATTAAGTATATTTGGAAAATAGATGCGAAATATATTTTGTTGATGGTTGTGATTTCGGTTCTTACAAGTATATTTAATGTCATAAATCTTAGTATCTTAAGATATATCACAGAAACTCTGATGAAAAGAGCAACAGCCTATTTCCTTGGGGTAATAGGAGTTATGTTTCTTTTATCTGTTACTATTGCAATTATCAATGGAAGTTTGAAGTTTGGAATCCGTGTTGAAGACGGAACCGCCATGAAAGAAGAAATCCGCGACTCCTACGCGGAATTGATTCTCTGCACCGGAAGTACTCTCTGTAACGGATCAATCATCGATTATTTAGATCTTGATAAGGAGGTGCTGTTCTTCGGAACAACTGCTTCCGGAGCTGCGCCACTGTTAGGATTAAAACGCATCTGCTTTGCAGATAAATATGAATAAATCTTTTCATATCTTTTTAAGATAATCCGCCCTCTGTCGATTGACAGGGGGTGGATTATATTCTCCCAGAACTATACAGTTGATCATGTTTTATGTTATACTTTTATTAGAAATATCACTTGATTTTTAAGAAAGCAGAGGTAACTATCATGGAATTCAAAAGCATTTTAATAAAAGATACAACCGTAGAGGAAAGAAAACAGATCGTAAAAGAATCTTTAGGCAACATTTCTGCAAGCTGCGATGGTTGCATGGCAAGACTTTCAGAAATGTACGATGAGTATATCGAAGGTAAAAAAGAGATCCGTGACATTAATATGGAATTTAATGGGCACTATTTACGCGGAGACATGGACAAAGGAGAAAAAAGAAGCTGTCCAATGTGAATCAATGTTCCTTTATATGTTCACTCAAAGCCTATCAACAGAATGGAGGTGTTTGTATGAAATTCAAAAAGAGAATTGCATTTTTCTTAGCACTAATGTTGGCTCTGCTGACTGTCGGATGCGGAAGCAAATCAATGTCGACATCTGAGGACAGTGCAACCATGGAATCTGTCTACGGTACAGATTATTCAGAAAACGAATACTGCGAAGAACCTGCGGAAACAGCCGATACAGGAATCACTTCAGGAAATGGATTGGAAGCTCAAGTAGAAAATGGACGTAAATTGATCCGAACGGTTTCTCTGTCTTTGCAGACAAAAGAATTTGATTCTGTACTCAATAACTTAAAAACAAAAACTACGGAACTAGGTGGCTATGTCGAGAATTCTTCTATCAGCGGCAACAGTTATTCTTACACGACAACCCGGTATGCAAGCTACACCATACGAATTCCGGCAGACAAGTTAAATGAATTCGTGGATATCGTTGGTGAACTTGGAAATGTAACACAGGAAAATGAATCCGTGGAAGATGTGACACTTCAGTATGTAGATGTCGAAAGTCATAAAAAAGCTTTAGAAACGGAACAGGCACGTTTGATGGAGCTGCTTTCTACAGCAGAAAATATGGAAGACCTCTTAGCCATTGAAAGTAAATTATCCGACATCCGATATGAGATAGAAAGCTACGAAAGTCAACTTAGACTTCTGGACAATCAGATTGATTACAGCACAGTACATGTAGAGATATTTGAAGTCGAACGTATGACAGATGCGGGTGAGAAGGGCTTCTTCGAAGAGATTAAAGATCGATTCGGAGACAACCTGTATAAAGTAGGTCACGGTTTCAGGAATCTGATCATTGGAATTCTTGGTGCCTTACCGATTCTTATTGTATGTGCAGCAGTCCTAGCTGTTATCGTGATTGTAGTTAAAAAAGTAATCAAAAGAATTAAATTCAAAAAAACAAAAAAGGTAGACGAAAATAATTTAGAAGATAACTTCAAATAACATCTCTCTGAACCAAATGAACTTCTTAGAAATGATACACCAAAGAAAGCGGAAACCTCTATTAGATTGAGAGAATTTCCGCTTTCTTTTTCTACGCTATTCTTTTTTACATTTTCCGTCTATATTAACAATTTCCTCTGTCGTATATTCTTCTACTTCTGTTCTTGTCACCTGTTTTATATGTTTTTCCTTCAGACGAAGATATACAAATTCCCTGAAAATAGTATACAGCACCGAAACTAATGGAATGAAAATAAGCATTCCTACGATTCCCATGAGATTACCACCGATCGTAACAGCAGCAAGTACCCAGATTGATGGAAGACCAACCGAACCACCAACCACATGCGGATAAATCAGATTGCCTTCAATCTGCTGAAGAATCAAAAATACAATAATAAATAAAATTGCTTGCTTAGGACTTACCATAAAAATCAAAAAGCAGCCCACTGCACATCCGATAAAAGCTCCAAAGATCGGAATCAATGCAGTAAATGCAATTAAAGTTCCGATCAAAAGTGCATATGGCATTTTTAAAATACTGAGTGTAACGACAAACATACTTCCAAGAATCACAGCTTCTACACACTGCCCCGTAAGGAAATTTGCAAATGTCTGATAGGTCAGAGAACAAATTTTCAGAAATGCCTCTGCTTTTTGTTTCGGAATAAATGCGAAAAATACTTTTCTTATCTGTACATGCAATTTTTCTTTCTGAAAAAGAATGTAGCATGCAAAAGAAAACGCAATGAAAAATGTAGCAAATCCACTGACAATAGAGCCTACTGCCGACATTGTCGTATTCATCATATTTCCTGCTCCGCTGCCAAGAATACTGATCCCCCATTTAATGGCCTGATCTTGATTAAACTGAACCTGATTTACAAGCTTCATAATTTCTTGATTATTGTGTGAAAAATCTCGAATCCAGTTTTGCATCTGTGGAACAAAATTCGCAATACTTATCATCAAACTTCCCATTGTCCGGGTAAGCTGTGGAATCACACCAAACATTACTAGTGCGATTACACCAACTGCCAGTATAATTGTGAGAAGAAGACTAATTGGTCTTGCTAACTTTTCTCCCACCTTATTTCCATCTTTTGTCTTGCCGAAAATTTTCTTTTCTAAAAAACTCATTGGCACATTGATCACAAAAGCAATTGCGCCACCAAGAACAAATGGAAATATAATTCCCCATATTGTTTTCAGTACATCGATCACTACTTCAAATTTCCACAATGCAACTACCAGCAGCACTGTAAAAATAATCAGTTCTCGTATTTTTTTCATAGATAACTTATTTAAATCCATTATCCTTCTCCTAATTTCTTAAAATCAGCCAGCTATACTTTTATGCAACAAGACATTTTTCATCATATGTTAAAATAATATTGATGTCAAGACGCTTTATCAATTCAGCTTGGCATTGTATCATTCTTGTGATAATGTTATTTATGAACGTTATGCAACGAATAACTATCAGATATTGAAAATAAAACCTGAAAAAATCGAAATAACGAAATTTACACGAAAAGAGAAACAAGAAAATGGTACAAAAACAAAACAAATTAACTCAAACTGGTATTGTAGCACTTCTTGCTTGTGTATGCTGTATCCTGTGGGGAAGTGCAATCCCGGTGATTAAGACAGGGTATCACCTTCTGCAGGTAGATTCTTCAGACACTGCAAGCCAGATTGTATTTGCCGGAATCCGCTTTACTTTAGCTGGGATTCTGGTATTAATTTTTGCATCAATCAGGGAAAAGAAAGTGATGCTTCCTGATCGGGCACTTTTAAAATACGCGGTTCCCGTATGTCTTGCTCAGACGGTAGGGCAATATTTCTTTTTTTACATAGGAGTTGCTCACACATCAGGAGTGAAGGGTGGAATCATTACCGGACTTGGAAATTTTATCGCAATTCTGTTGTCTTGTCTGGTCTTTCGAAATGAACGAATGACAAGCAGAAAAATTGCAGGATGTATTCTTGGATTTGCAGGCGTTGTAGTAATCAATCTGATGGGAAATTCTCTGGATATGGGTTTTCAGTTGATTGGAGAAGGGTTTATCCTGATTGCACAGTTGTCTTATGGAATATCCACTGTGCTGATTAATCTTTTTTCTAAAAAAGTATCACCGGTCGTATTAAGCGGAACCCAGTTCACGATGGGCGGAATTGTTCTGACTTTAATTGGACTTGGAATGGGCGGACGCCTGGGAAATGTAACTGCCGGTGGTCTGGCAATTATATTTTACCTTGCTCTGGTTTCAGCAGTGGCATATACGCTCTGGTCTATACTACTTGCATGGAATGATGTTTCCAAGGTTGCGATTTTCGGATTTGTGAATCCACTTTGCAGCGTGATCTTATCAGCACTGATACTCGGAGAGGTAAAACAGGCATTTAATGTAGGGAGTCTGATGGCGTTAGTTTTAGTATGCGCAGGGATTTATATTGTTAATCATAAAAAAAACTAACATGAGAAGGATGTCAGACAATCAAAATTACTTTAATCAGGAAATTTTTTAGAAAAATATATATTATTAGAAAGGATCTACTCTCATGACAAAGCGACTTATAGACACAACAGCAACTGAATTATCTTCTTATAGCAAATCAGATTTATTAACTTCTATTGCAGATAGTGAAGGAAGAACACTTGCTGCAGAAACAATTGGAACCGTAACACCAATGTTAGTGAACATTACAAATGCAGAATTTGTGACTTCCCTTGGCGCAGACTTGATCATGCTAAATATTTTCGATGTCGATCAGCCTGTAATCCAGGGATTGCCACATGTATCACCAGAAGATACTATTCGTGAAGTAAAACGTCTTACCGGAAGAATGGTTGCGATAAATCTAGAACCGGCTACAATTAAAAACAATGACGAGGAGTCTGTCTGGAATCTGACAACAGGTCGCCAGGCAACCGTTGATAATGCAAGAAAAGCTGCCGATATGGGAGTAGACATGATTGTTCTGACAGGCAATCCTGGAGTAGGGGTAGACAATGAAGCAATCATGCAGGCACTTTCAAAGCTAAAAGATGCTGTTGGTGACCGAGTAATCCTTACAGCCGGGAAAATGCATGCATCCGGAATCATTTCAGAAGCAGGAGAAAAGATTCTTACTGAAAAAGATATTGTAGATTTTATCGATGCTGGCGCCGACGTGATATTACTTCCGGCACCTGGAACAGTTCCTGGGATCACAATGGAATATGCCGGTAAATTAATTAAAAAGGCGCATGAGAAAGGTGCTCTGGCAATGACAACGATTGGAACATCTCAGGAAGGTGCAGATGAAGATACCATTCGTCAGATTGCTCTTATGTGTAAGATGGCCGGTGCGGATATTCATCATATTGGAGACAGCGGATATATGGGCATGGCATTACCTGAGAATATCACAGCCTATAGCGTGGCAATTCGTGGAAAACGCCATACATACCGAAGAATGGCAATGTCCCTTCTTCGCTAACGGAGACTACTTCTCTTCTATAAAAAGCTCTTATAAGAAAATGACACCTCATTTTAGGGGTGTCATTTTCAATGGCTTTATTTTTTTATTAAAATCTTACCCGCTCTCGATCCGGATGTTCTCCCGACCATCCGATCTGCGGTAAAGTCATCAACTGATACATATCATTTTCCTCTATGTCAAATCCGAAAACATCCAGATTCTGATGCATTCGTTCACCAGAAGAGGATTTTGGCAACGGCAACACGCCGCACTGCAGAGCAAATCTGATGCAGATTTGTGCGACAGATACCTGATATTTTTCTGCGAGTTCCATAAGAAGTGGCTCCTTGAGAACTCTGGCTCGACCGATCGGACTCCATGCCTCTACCTGAATACCCATCTGCTTACAGAAATCAACTGCAGCCTTCTGTATATATCCCGGATGGAATTCTAACTGATTCACCATAAGAGTAATGCTTGTCCGTTCTAACAGATTGTTCAAATGATGTGGCAGAAAATTACTGACACCGATTGCCCGTATCTTTTTCGACTTATAGAGATCCTCCAATGCCTTCCATGTCTCCACATCCAAATCTCTCCACTCTGCATTCAGATCAGAAGGTCTTGGCCAGTGGATCAGATAAAGATCCAAATAATCTGTACCTAATCTTTTACAAGTGCTTTCGAACTCCTGCAAAGTTGAGTCATATCCCAGATAATCTTTCCAGATCTTCGATGTCAGGAAAAAATCTTCTCGTGGAATTCCACTCTCGTGCACAGCTTTTCCTACTGCTTCTTCATTGAAATAAAAGGCTGCCGTATCAAGATGGCGATACCCCTGTCGGATTGCTTCACTTATAATTGCTTCATCAGTGTTGTCTGCGGCTTTATAGGTGCCAAACCCCACTGCTGGGATTTCCACTCCATTAGCCAATGTAAATGTATGTTCCATATGATGCTTCTCTTTCTTGTTACATAGATGCTGCGAATATTACTCGAATTCCACTGTTCCTGTCGGCTTTGGTGTAAAATCATAAAGCACACGATTGATTCCCGGAACTTCATGTGTAATACGCTCTGTGATATGAACCATTAATTCATGTGGAATCTCAGCAACAGTTGCTGTCATAACGTCGATGGAGCATACTGCACGAACGATACAAGACCATTCAAAAGCACGTTTTCCATCCTTGATTCCTGTAGATCTGAAATCCGGAACAACAGTAAAATACTGCCAGATCTTTCCTTCGAGTCCGTTCTTCTCAAATTCCTCACGAAGAATTGCGTCAGATTCACGTACTGCTTCCAAACGATCACGTGTGATAGCTCCCGGACAACGAACTCCAAGTCCCGGTCCCGGGAATGGCTGACGATAAACCATACCATGTGGAAGACCAAGTTCATCTCCAACAACACGAACCTCATCCTTAAACAGAATTCTAACTGGTTCTACAAGTTCAAAATTCATATCTTCAGGAAGTCCTCCTGCATTATGATGCGCTTTGATTCCGTCTTCTGACTCAAGAATATCCGGCCAGATTGTACCCTGTGCCAGGAACTCAATACCATCAAGCTTTCTTGCTTCTTCCGCAAATACTTCGATAAATTCTCCACCGATAATCTTTCTCTTCTCTTCCGGATCCTCAACTCCTGCTAATTTGTCAAGGAAACGATCCGTAGCATCCACATAAACCAGATTTGCATTCATCTGATTACGGAATACTTCGATCACCTGCTCTGGCTCACCCTTACGAAGCAGACCATGATTAACATGAACACATACTAACTGCTGACCAATTGCTTTGATCAAAAGCGCAGCAACAACAGATGAATCTACTCCACCGGAAAGTGCAAGAAGAACCTTCTTATCTCCTACCTGTTCTTTGATCAATGCAACCTGCTCGTCAATAAAAGCCTTTGCAAGTTCTGGCGTTGTAATTCTTTCCATGTCAGCCGGACGTCTGATTTCAGTAACATTCATTTGATTTTCCTCCTTAGTATCCTCTCAATATCTATAATGATTGTATCGTCATTATGATTACACGTCAACACATTCTGGTATAATTGCTATTCCAAAAACTTTAGCGATTTAAAGCAGAAAATCACTAAATTGTATTGTAGTATACAAAAACAGCTGTTATAATATTAAAAATAATAAGATAGGAAAGGTGATAAAATGGATCAGTTAGATATATTAAGAGAGAATCTTGGCCAGTGTGATGAAATCATCCTGGATGCATTGCTTATGCGTAATCGTATTGTAGAAGATATCATGGCTTATAAGGAGGCCAATGATCTTCCAATCTTACAGCCGGAACAAGAAGCCAAACAGAAAGAATGGCTGGAAAAAAGAATGGAAGAAAAACGTCATAAAGCTGAAGTAGAAGATGTATTTGAAAGCATCACACTGAACAGTAAAAGAATCCAGTCCAGAAAATTGTTTAACTATAATATTGTGCTTATTGGATTCATGGGAGCCGGTAAAAGTACCATCTCAGAGTTTTTGAAAAACTCCTTTGCAATGGAAGTAATCGAGATGGATCAGATCATAGCTGAAAGAGAAGGTATGACTATTTCCGATATTTTTGAAGTATATGGCGAACAGTATTTCCGCAACCTGGAGACCAACCTTCTTATCGAAATGCAGTCCAAAACGAATGTCGTGATTTCCTGTGGCGGTGGAACTCCAATGAGAGAATGTAATGTCGTTGAGATGAAGAAAAACGGACGTGTAGTTCTTCTGACTGCCAAACCAGAAACTATTCTGGATCGTGTCAAAGACAGCCATGACCGTCCGCTGATTGAAAATAACAAAACAGTTCCGTTTATTGCCGATCTTATGGAGAAACGAAGAGAAAAATATGAAACAGCAGCGGATATTATCATTGAAACAGACGGAAAAGATGAACTGCAGATTTGCGAAGAACTGATTCTCAGACTGCGCCAGATGGACAGCGAGTAAAAGAAACTTATGAAGTCGCATCTCAAATTCAGACTCAAAACAGGAGGAGAAAATGGAACAGAGAATTAAAGGAACAACAGGTTTATTAGCATTGATTGGAAGTCCAGTAGGACATTCAGGATCTCCTGATATGTATAACTTCTGCTTCCGTTATCATAATTTGGACTACAGCTACATGGCTTTTGACATTAAGGAAGATCAGGTACCGGCAGCATTGGATGCGATGCGTCTGTTCAAAATGAGAGGGTGCAATGTAACTATGCCATGTAAAACGGCAGCAGCTCAGAACATGGATGAGTTATCACCTGCTGCAAGAATTATCGGTGCAGTGAATACAATTGTTAATGAGAACGGAAAACTGATCGGACACATGACAGATGGTATCGGTTTTGTGGAAAATCTAAGAGATCATGGTGTAGATGTAAATGGAAAGAAACTGGTAATTTTAGGTGCAGGTGGAGCCGCAACAGCCATCCTGGTACAGTGTGCGCTTGATGGAGCAACATCCATTTCCATCTTTAATCCAGACGATCCGTTTCTTAATCGCGCAAAGAACACAGCTGCTAAACTGAAAAACGAAGTACCGGATTGTAATGTTCAGGTATTTTGTCTGGATGATCAGGAAAAATTGAAAGAAGAAATTGCAAAAGCAGATATTCTGGTAAATGGAACACTGGTAGGAATGAAACCTCACGAAGACCTTTCCCCAATCACGGACAAATCTGTATTTCGTTCCGATCTGATTGTATGTGATGTTGTATATAATCCGGAAGAAACAAAACTTCTTCGGGAAGCAAAAGAAGCCGGTTGTGCAAAAACGATCGGAGGAAAAGGTATGCTTCTGTGGCAGGGCGTTGCGGCTTATAAATTATATACCGGCCTGGATATGCCTGTAGAAGAATACAAGAAATATCAGGCAGAAAACACAAAATAAAACTGCTCCCAGTTAAGCAAACAATAAAAATATGTAACCGTTCAGAGCCAACCTCCAAAATGCTACGCATTTCGTCGGTGTGTCGTATCAGCCAAATAAAATTAAAAAAACAGTCTTAAAAATGCAAGCGTTTTTAAGACTGTTTTTTAATTTTGCTTGGCTCTGAACAATTACAAATTATCTTTTATTTCCCTGAACCAGGCAGATACTTCCTGCTCCGCCACTGAGCAACAGTAGTATCATCCAGCAGAACAGTTCATTACTATCCGCTGTTTTCACAGCTTCCGGCTGTTCTTTCGATGGCTGCTCCAGTACAGACGGTGTGACAGGCACAGATGGCTGTTCCGGTTCGACTGTCTCTTTGGTTATCTGAATCATATTCTGCTTCGCTGCACTTGCAGTAACTGCATCGGAACCCTGTTCAAAAAATTGAATCAACAGCTCGGCGCAACAGGAATATTCTCCAATCTCCGCTGCATTGGCAAGCTGTGGATAGCTGTCAGAACCGGCAAGATAATTATTAACTGCTACGGTATACTCTTTTGTATCATCCAACTCCTGCCCATCTTTTTGCACAGAAAGCACACGGACACCCGCCGGCTGCGCCGGATCAAAACGGACGATAATTCCACCAACCTGCAGATAACTTCCGCTGTCATTTGGCCACGCATCCCACTCACCACTGTCGTTTGCAACAATACAGTTTTTCTGAATAGTAAGACTGCTCTCCAACATTTCCTTTATCTGTGCACCAGTCAGTTTCTTTGTCACTACATAGTTTCCATAAGGACTGACATTGATAACATCTCCATACGTTACCGTTCCGGCAGCGATAGAAGCACGGATTCCGCCAGCATTTTCAAAGGCTATATCAGCCCCTGTGGCAAGCAGGTACGCATCAGTTATGACATTTCCAAGATTTGTCTGTCCGATACGGATATGTTCCCAGACACCGTCCAATTCCACCGGTGAAGTACCGATAACACGATTCAGTGCAGTCTCGTTTTCTGCTTTGATCGTATCCAATACAGCTGTCACGGAAGCATCCTTCGGATAATTCTGTGCTTCTTCATAATCGACAGATGTTTTCTCATAATCCACATGCACACTTCCATCCTCATCCATAGTACAGTTCAGATCGATCAGCCCCACACTATTTAAATAATGTCCACTTTCCGATACATAGGTTTTTGAACCGTCCGGTGTCGTCACAGATTCACTGAGTTCAATATGCTCATGTCCACACAGCCACAAATCGACGCCGTCCACCTGTGCAGCCACATTCTTTGGATCAAGCGTATGAGACAATACGATCACCACATCACACCCTTCTGCCTTTAAAGTAGCAGCTTCCCTTTTTGCATAAGCTACTGCATCCTGAAAGTCCAATCCCTCCACATTAGATGGTGTTGTCTTATTTTTCATCTCCGGATCACTTACACCAAACACACCGATCTTCAGTGTTTTTCCATTTTTTGTAATCTCTTTTACAAGTGCATCCGTATCAAAAAAGGATGTTCCATCTGCACTTTTGATGTTACCGGATAAAATTTTGACATTAGCAATTCCACCAAGCTCTTTTAAATGCTCTTTTCCATAACTCCAGTCATGGTTTCCTGTAGTCATCGCATCATATCCACAAGCTTTCATCAGTTTTGCCACCGATTCTCCTTTTACCAGTGTCGCAATCGGTTGTCCATGAAAGGTATCTCCGAAATCCAGCATCAGCGAACCGTCTGCTCCTTCTATAAATATCTGTGCAATTCCACTCAGTCGATCCATTCCGATCACCTGATTGTAATCGTCTTCCTCTACCCGCGCATGAATATCATTCGTATGTACAATTTTTACATCAAAAATTGTACTTGCGGACGCATTTCCATCCTGCGCCTGTACCGTCACTGCCCCAAATAATCCGAAAACTATCCCAAATGTCAGTAAAAGTACCGTTACCTTATTTCATTGTTTTTTTAATTGCTTCATCTTACCCCTTCGTATTATTTATTATTTTTTGCTATTCTTCTTAATGACAGCTATGGCTTCCACATCCATGCTCGCCACATGTGTATCCTTCCCCGTGGCTGTGTTCATGGTGAGAGCACTTCACATCCGGGTTGTAATCCAGTGTTTCATTAATGAAGGCTTCTACTGCTTCATCCGCATCTCCGGAAACTCCTCCAAAAAGCTTAATACCGGCTGCTGCCAACGCTGTCTGTGCACCGCCTCCGATTCCGCCACAGATCAAAACGTCTGCGTTCAATGCATTAAGAACTCCTGCCAATGCGCCATGTCCGCTTCCATTCGTATCTACTACTTCTGAATGTACTACTTTTCCTTCCTCTACATCGTAAATCTTAAATGTCTCTGTGTGTCCAAAGTGCTGGAAAATCTGTCCATTTTCATATGTTACTGCTATTCTCATGATACCTTCTCCTTTTTCTGCTGCATATTTTTTGTAAATTTCCTGTTTGTAACAGCCTCCAAAGCTACAGTTGCTGCTCTGACCATCACAAATTCTGAAATCCCCACCTTCGATTCTAAGTGGATGTCCATCAATGAGTGCATCTGCTATTTTCTTCCTGGCAATCTCATAAATTCGTTGAACCGTTGTTCTTGCAATCTGCATAGATACTGCACACTGCTCCTGACTATAACCTTCTTTGTCCAAAAGACGGATTGTTTCGTACTCATCTATCGTCAAAATAATGGGCGGAGTTTTTTTATTATCATCTACCGGAAAAAATTCTAAAACATCCGGAAAATGGCAGACTTTTCTGCACTTTACTGGTCTTGGCATAAACTGCTCCTTTCTTGTTTTTCTTATATATTAGTCCCATTAAGAGCATATGTCAATAACGTTTTTGACATATGCCCATTTAACTTCTTTCTTTAACAAAACACACCTTCGCCATTACTTCTGAACACTGCCGCAATACTACTGACTATAATTATTGCAGAAAAAAGTCTGAAACGGGAACTGAATATTTATGGCCATGAGGAGGTCATTCATATCCTGCGCTGCCATTGGCAAACAGATTCATATGATTAAAGTAAAAGGCGGAGAAGAAAAATTAACCTGCTGCGGTGATGAACCATTTAACCCTTGCGAAGAAACATATGCCAAAGACAGTAAATAGCCTCTTCATGAAGCATTCTGCCTCTATGGGCAAGCTGACAAATACCAGCCATATAAGAAGCATCATTCCACGGTAAAGGATGCCTGTGAACTGGCTGAAACCCTACATATCCGGAACTTGATCCTGTATCACACCGAAGATGACACACTAAAGAATCAGAAAGAGCTGTATACAAAAGAAGGCTCCATGTATTACCATGGAACCCTCTATATCCCGAATGATCTAGATGAATTTGAATTATAAATAATGCTCATATAATGTGAGCAGCAAGCCGCTGAGATTATCATATGGTATATTCAAGAATGCTCTTTGTAGTCTCCCCTCAACGATGAGATGCTGTCCTGCGTCAGCATTTCATCGTTGTATACTTTTCCGGTTCTGTACTTTTTCCTTACTGCATATTTACATTTCTACTATTATTTGATTTTCTTATCGTCATTCTTGAAATTATGCTGATGTTCACATATAATGTATATATTATTTTCAGACAGAACAGGATTATATCTTTGAAAAAAGTGGAACGTAATGTGAGGTTATCTGTCCATAAGAGAAACTGCCCGAAAATGGGAAATGCAGGAATGACATGGCAGAAAGGAAGTGAACAGCATGAGCACCGATGAAGAATTTTACAAGCAATATCTGTGCGGTGATGAAGCAGGGCTTGAGTCGCTGATGAAAAAATATGGCGACCCGCTGACCTTATATATAAACGGTTATCTGCATGACGTTCACGAAGCGGAAGATCTGATGATCGAAGCCTTTTCCTATCTGTTTACGAAAAAGCCCCGCATCCGGGACGGCGGATTTAAGGCCTATCTGTATAAAGCGGCACGGCACATGGCTCTACGCCACAAAAGCAGACGGCAGATTTTTTTCAGCTTTGAGGACTTAACCGGGGAGCCGGACGGCAAAACGCTGGTAGAGGAGGTCGTCCGAACAAAGGAACGGAATCAGATTTTACATTTCTGTATGGACGAGTTAAACTCGGAATATCGAGAGACCCTTTATCTGACCTATTTTGAAGGCATGAGCTATCAACAGGCCGCCGAGGTCATGGGAAAAAGCGTGAAGCAGATTACAAATATGGTGTACCGGGGAAAAGAACGTTTGCGCGGATTATTGGAACGGGAGGGGATCACAAATGTTGAGCCATGAGGAACGAATCGCGGAGGTAAAACGGCGTACCGCAGAAAAAGAGCGTCAAAAAAGACTGCGGCGGAGATGGATTGCCGCCGCTTCCGGCGTGGCGGCGTGTCTTGCGGTGATAGTTGGTATTTCCCTTTCCATGCCCGGTATTGTGGAACAAATCGAGCCGGGGACTTTCTCCGGCTTTGAAACGGCGGCAACGATGTTAGGTGGCAGCGCCGCGCTGGGATATATCGTGATTGGACTGCTCGCTTTTGTTCTTGGCGTGTGCGTGACGATTTTATGCTTCCGCGTCCGTCTGCTGAACAGGGAGGAACAGCCGGATGAGCAAAAGGAGGATGGTGCGGATGGAGCTTGTCAGTAACCTTTCACAATTCATCGTTACCCTGCTGGGCTTCTGCCTGAGCGGCATCTGGTATCTGAAAAGCCGGGCACAGGCGTATTTTCTGCTGACCTGCTTTTACGGCTGCTTCGCCCTCGGCTCTCTCTACTGGACGCTGTATCTGCTTTTATTTTCTGAAACGCCGCAGGTCTTTTATGTGTCGGAGTTTGGCTGGGTGGCCAGCGTGATTTTTCTTTATCTTCTGCAATACGGGCTTTCCACCGCGGAGGAAAGGAGTTTTGCATGCCGCAAAGCCCTGCTTGCCCTCCTGATCGGCGTTCCGCTGTGCATGTTTTACTGCACCTTTGGGGATGTCCTCTCCAATCTGCTCTGGTGCGGCATGATGATCGTTATTTCCCATCATTCCATCCGTGGGCTTGCTTACGCCTATACACAGACGGGAACGGCACGGGAGTTGCGGCATTTCCACATCGGGGTGCTGTGCTATACGGCGGTGGAGTATGCCCTTTGGACTTCAGGTTGCTTCTGGTCGGGGGCTTCCATTTCCAGCCCCTACTGCTGGTTTGACTTTCTGCTGACGCTCTGCCTGCTCGCTCTGTTGCCAGCCACGGGAAAGGCGGTGGTGAGATGACCTATATTGAAAATGTTTTGATCTGTATGGCCTCGCCTCTGCTGATTGCTGCTCTGTGTATGGGAAAGCGGCAGACAAAATTTTTCCTGTTCTGCTTTGCGGGAATGGGTGCATGTCTGCTCTCCGCTTATATCAACACCTTTCTTACCGCGATTTACGAGGCGGATGCCTTTGCCGCCACCTCGGAGATTGCTCCCGTGGTGGAGGAGGTAATGAAGCTCCTGCCACTGCTCTTTTATCTGTTGGTATTCGAGCCAAAAGCGGAGCAGATCAAAATTGCCGCCGTGATCGTCGCCCTTTCCTTTGCTACTTTTGAAAATGTCTGCTATCTGATTCAAAATGGAGCCGAACATTTTTCCTTTATTTTCTTCCGGGGCATTGGGACGGGAGCCATGCACGTCATCTGTGGGGCCATAGTGGGCGGAGGGCTTGTCTATGTGTGGCGGCGGACATGGTTAAAAATTGCTGGAACTTGCGGCCTGCTGGGGGCGGCAATTACCATTCATGCAATCTATAACCTGCTGATCGCCTACGGCAGCGCGGCACAGTATATCGCTTATCTCCTGCCCGTTCTGATTTTGACAGTGGGAAAACTTATCTCCCGCCGTCTCATACCGTGATACAACTGAATTTTTCTTCTTTGGGAGTTGCTTTTGTGCAGCTCCCAAATTTTTTGAAAAAATTCGATTTTGAGGTGAGAGTTTTTCCGATTTTTTGTACCTATATAAGTGAAAGGCTTTTTTAAGCTGTGCTTTTGAGGAGGTTGGAAGGTATGTACGATACAGAAAAGCGTGTTGAGCTGGTAAAAAAGCGAATGTATGAATATCGCCGCCGAAAGGAGCGGCATAGAGTCTATCACCTGTCTGCTCTGTGTGCTCTGCTGTTTTTGTCCCTTGCGGGAGCTTTAGGGACGGTGCAGATCCAGCCGATGGATGCCGCAGGAATGTACGGCGCGATCCTGTTGCATGAAGGGGTGGGTGGATATGTGCTGGTGGCTATGACTGCATTCGTGCTGGCCGTAGTGATAACGGTCATCTGTATGAGGCTGCATGAACGAGAGAAGAAACAACAAAAACAAAAAAAAGAACAAAAGGAGAACACAATATGAAAAAATTCCTATCTATGCTATTGATTCTCTGCCTGTTTTTAGGCGCACTACCCGCACAAGCGCTGGCTTATGTTGCTGACAACATTCAACGGGCAGACACTGTAGAGCAGGTTTCGGTGGGCAACAGCTCACTCGTCCTGCAAAACGATTATATCCGCATGACGCTGAACAAGCAGGACGGCTCCCTCACAACTTCCCCTGCCGCAACGTCGAGCAGTGTCAATCAAACAGACAAACAAAAACCATTCTGTGAGTTTGTTACATGGAAAGGCTACGGCTATAACAAACAGGAGCTTGTGTATCCCACAACGCTCCGCCTGAAAAATGTGTCTTTTGTAAATAAAACGCCAAATGGCGATGCAAAAGCCATCAAAGTGGAGTATGACCTGACGACCAAGCTGCCCGACAGCACGCTTACCGCCACGACCGCGGTCTACTATGAGCTGGTGCAGTGCAAGGAAGACGAATCGTCAGAAGATACCTGGGGCGTACTGACAACCGTCAGCAGTATCTATATCACAGGCGGATATGTCCCTCCTACGACTGATAGTGATGCTTATGTGCCAAGGTGGGGTTATACCCTCGACGACTTTACCGGCATGGGGCACGCAAACGCCACAGACAGTCCTGCAATTAAGATGAGACGCACTGTCTACAATACGGATCAGCATACGGAATCGACCGAAAGCTCTGTTCTTACCAGCAAGGTGAAAAATCTGTCTACCTGGGACGCCTTCTTTCAGGGAAGCGACTATTGCGGGGTCGATATCCGCGATGTTTATGTGGACGGCTACACTTGGGCAAATCCATTTGTAGGACTGACGCAAGCCTCTGATGTGCAGGGCATTGATATTATTCTTCCGGAAAGATTCAGCGTAACACCGGACAGTAGTCCTGCCAACACCTATGTGGAGTGTAAGGGCGACGTTGCTTACCATTTCGACAGTAATGAACCAGGTGGGAATGTGCACTTCCTCTGGGGCTTCCGCGAATTGAAGAAAGGTGCTGAGAATGTTCCGACAGAAGCGGACAAGGTAGAAATCTCCATTGAGGCAAAGCGGCTGGCCGCCTTTGCCAACGGGGACAGTGTGACGGTGGAATATGTGGCCGACGATGCGGCACTGAACGCCCTGAAACAGCAATACGGCGATCCTATTGCCCTCATCAGCGGCGACTATGAGAGCAGAAACGGCACGGAATTTACCTTTACCGGTGGGGCGGCACTGCTCTCGCCCTCCGTGACGGCGACATGGGATACCTCCAACAAAAACAACAAGCTCGTCATCCACAAGGACGGAACGATCACTCATAGCGGTCTGAGCCTGAACGCACCGAGCTTTAAGTTCTACCAGCCGAAAAGCGGTGCAGGCAAGGACTTGAAAATCAAGCTCACACAGGACGGTTTCACATTTGACATTAATCCAACGAAAAATGAGGCTGTGATTTACGTTGATATCCCATATGCCAATGCAAAGCTGGAAAAGGCTGTTGCCGATGCGGCGGGAAATCTTGTGTTCAGCGGTGATATTAGCTTCCGAACCATCTTTGAGGGGGCAAGCTTCACTCTGGAAGAACTGGGCTACGGCCTAAATGAGAAGAACGAGTTTAAGGTCAACGGCGTTCACGCAACGGGTAGCTTTGACACGGCCAAAACGCTGTCGCTGGAGCTGGCCAGCGTCGAGGGCGAGGTCAATACCTTCAAGGGCAAAGAAAAATATGCTTTCAATCTGGAATTGAACGCTTTTGATCTCTTTGAAACCGAGGCCGAGTTGGAGCTGACACGCAGCAAACAAGACGGCAGCCTGCTCCCCAACACGCTGTACTTCTATGTCGCGTCAAGCCCCGGCATTCCCCTCATTCCTCCGGTGCCGATCGGACAGCTCAACGGCGGCGGCGCGGGATTCAGCAATCTGGCTGATACAGTGAACGGCGACTATTTCGCCATCCCACCCCTCAAGCTACGGGGCACATTGAAGGGCACCTATCTCCATCTCATCGAGGGCAAGGGGGACGTAGTCATCGGACCGAGTGAGATTTCCCTTACGGCCAGCGAGGTGGGTATCGTCGGCACGAACGCATCCATTATTGACAGCTTTGGCTATGCTCTCAAGCTCAACGGACAGGAGCGGACTTATAAAGGAACCACCTACAAGGGTATCTATTTCGTCGGCTCCGAGGCCCTTAACCTGCATCTGCCGAATACTGAGTTCAATGTTATTGTCCTGAACTCCTCCGTCGAGCTGGGTGCGTTCGGCGGTACTGATGAGAACAAAACAAACCTTTATCTTGGCGTAGGCGCAAATGGCAGCGTCAGGGGCAGAGTGCAGTTCCCGGACAATATTCGCGTCCTCGGCGGTCTTGGTGTAGATGTTGCGAATATCAATCTCGTCATAGGAGGACAGACTGTTTTCCCAATCAGGAATGCCAGCGTCAGCGAGGGCATGAAGCAGGCGTTTAGCAATATGGACGTGTATCTCGGTGCGATGACCGAGGTGGGCGGCTGGCTTGCCAGTGCCCGGGCATGGGTACTCTTGCCGAATATCGTTGAGACCAACTTCCGCATGGGCGGCGGTTGGGATATTGAGGTTAACGCGTTCGGCTATTTGCCCGAATGGGACTGGTCGGACAAGGGCGTCGATCCAATCGTGCAGGCCATGCCGTCGGAGGACAGCGGCGAGGCTGTCCCTATGCTGCTTGCGGAAGAATCAGGTGTTCCTGTAGCTAGCGGTGGGAACACAGAGGAAATCACAGTGACTGCCGGTGCAGACGAAACGCCGTATATCTTGCTGGCCTTTGAGAACACGGTCACCGAACAGGAAATCAAGGATGCTTTGAAGATTCAGAAAGACAACCAAGAGATTAGTGTCAACTGGGTTGGCGAGGATGGTCTGATTGATGCCGACGCGGACATCAATGCGGACATCGATATCATACATAACACGACGGACAACAAGGACTACAGCGTGGCTCTCCTGCGGCTGAATGAAGGCGGGACCTATACGGTCAACACGGGCTCGCTTGAACTAAAAAAACACCAAGAAGCCGCTGTAACACCATTTGAGGAACTGGACTTGTCTCTGAACAATCAGCAGGTGACTGGCCAAATCAAGTACGCCGAAACGGATACAAAGTATGTACTTCGCACCTATTTTGCAAATGAAGAGGGCGGAGCAGATTATCTGATTGATGAGCAGGAGGTAACGGACGCAAGTAATATCTCAGTCGAGATTCCACAGAGCGGTGCGCTGGCACCCACGGGCAGCTACTATGTGACCTCTTTCCTCATGACGGAAAAGAGCGTTGAAAGTACCAACGAGAACGGCGAGGTGGAAACCCTGACCGGTCTCGTCGCCATCGACAATCAGCAGTTCGACACTCAGGTGAGCTACACGAACAACAACCATCCGATTGCGCCTGACAACGTTGCATTGAACCTTGTTGGAAACGAGGTCATGACGGCATCGTGGGGTAAGGTAGACAGTGCCGATGGTTACGCCGTGACAATCTATCAGAAGCAAGACGACGGCACATACAAGGACACCGGTTTCGGCTATGACCTTGATAAAAACGCCACCTCTATCAATATGGCACTTACTGTTGGCGGGCAAGCGGTTGAGGTGAACGAAGAAGGAGAAATTTCTTCCACCACGGCGGCAGAAAACCTTGAAGCAAACAAGACCTACAAGGTGGGCGTGAGGGCATACAGAACCATCGAGGGCGGCAAATACTACAGTACGGAAGTCGAATCTTCCGAGCAATATCTGCCACAATATACGCCGTTGAATTTGATGCTCTCCATGAATGATACGCCTTGCATAGCAGACGAAAACGGCGTGTACCATGCCTATGTGAACGGTACCGACGATGTGCTAACGGTAAACTGCGAAACAACCGGTGTCACCTACAAGGTCACACGGATGGATACGAATGCCGAGATTCGTGAGAATACCGCAGGATCAGGGTATATGCTTCCCGATTTTGAGGGCAGCCTGATGTTCAGGATCGACGGTATTTCAGGTGTTGCGGGCAATACGACCGCCAAGGATATGACCAGTGTGTTCTTGCTGGTTAGTGTGGATAAAACGCCGCCTGTGCTGACTCTTTCTGCTCCGATATTCTACGCTGACAAGATGACGGGCGAATATCAAATCACAGGCACGGCGGACGCGGGTAGCAAGATTTTCTACGGAAATGATGGTAAATCTGTCGATGCGGCTAACGATGGCTCCTTCACCGTACCCGGTACGCTGGAGAGCAACGGTGGTGTTCTTTCCCTTTACGCACAGGACAGTGCGGGGAACGAATCCGCTTTGCAGCTTGCACTGATTACAAAGCAGCCGCAGTATGCTGTCACAGTGAACGGAAGCTACGCACAAGATTCGGGCGATGGAGAGTATTCAGAGGGCGAAACAGTAACGATTAAGGCTGGTGAGCGCAGCGGTTATCAGTTCGGTGGTTGGACCTCCAATCGTGATGTTGCCTTTGCGGATGCAAGCAGCGCGACAACGACCTTTACCATGCCAAACGCCGACGTAACCGTTACAGCTAACTGGAAAAAATCTGTTTCCCCTACGCCAATCACTCCTGGCGATACGGTAAACTATATCGTGGAGCATTATAAGGCTAGTAACGATGGTTATACGCTGGAAGAAACAGAATATCTTGGAGGTGCTATCGGTTCGAATGTTACCGCTGAGCCAAAAACCTACACAGGCTACACTTATAATCCTGATGCAGAAGGAAGTATTACCAAAGGGACATTAAAAAAGATTAGCAGTGCATCGGATATATTGACCTTAAAACTCTACTATGACTTAACTGTTTATGCTGTGACCGTAGAAAATAATGGAAATGGCTCTGCAACTGCTGTTCCCGGATCCGCAACGATGGGAGAGACAATATCACTAACTGCTACGCCGGACAGTGGCTACCGCTTCAAGTCGTGGGAAGTTGTTTCCGGCGATGTGACGATCAGCGAAGATAAGTTTACCATGCCCGCAGGAAATGTGACTGTAAAGGCTCTTTTTGAAAGAAAATCAAACAACGACGAAGGAACCACTTACTACACATTGACCTTTGATACCAACGGTGGTAGCAGTATTCATGCAATCCGCACGACTTCTGGTAAGACGATTAACCTTTCCGACTACATCCCGACCCGCAACGGCTATGACTTTACCGGCTGGTATTCCGATAAGACGCTGATGCAGAAAATCACGGAAATCAAGCTGAACGAAAACAAAACAGTTTATGCTGGTTGGACAAAACTGACAAGTGATGGTTCATCTACCCAAAAGCCTCCGACTGGTGATAGCAACGAATTGCTCCTCTGGTCTGTTTTGCTCCTTATTTCTGGTTTCAGCATAATAAACATTGTACTGCTTGTTAAAAAGAAAAAGGGTGCAAAATAATCAACATATAAATAAGCTAATGTAGAAAGGAGGTAACGGACATAGTTTCGTTATCTCCTCGTATTGTAAATACCATTCACCTTAAAATAAGGCTTTTCTCTACTTTTTAATTCCTAGAAAACTGCTGCCAGATAAGAAAAAAGGCCCTGACAGTCTGGAAATCCCAGACCATCAAATTCATTCTTTATTCTAAATTGCATTTCATGTTTTCACATGATTTTTCTAGCATTATCATTGTTAAAATCTAATGTAGCCTACTGGACAGGATTTTGCACATTTCCCGCATCCTACACACAATGTTTCTTCTACTACCGCATAGCATCCACGATGAACTTTAACCGCTGCCAGCGGACAAGTGTTTTCACATACTCCGCAGGCAACACATCTTTTCTATCGACACTTGCCACTCTTTTTTCCAATGCTTTGTTCCCCTTGCAAATTTAGTATCTCTATTGTACCTGAAAAAGGTAAATTCTTCTGTGATATTATTACATAAGAATTTACCTTGAACGCTAATAACTGAAGTGACATATTTTTATTTATGGCATATGTCAATTATGTAATTGACGCATCTTAAAAAAGCAAGTATACTATGTTCATAAAGGAGATAACTGTTATGAGCTTCGAAAATTATTTTCCAGTATGGAATGAGTTAAATACAGCACAAAAAAAACTAATTTCAGATAATTTAATCACACAGCATGTAAAAAAAGGAACAGTCATTCACAACGGAAACCTGGATTGTACTGGATTATTACTGGTTAAATCCGGGCAGCTTCGAACTTACATACTTTCAGATGAAGGACGAGAGATTACACTTTACCGTCTGTTCGATATGGATATGTGTCTTTTATCCGCCTCATGTATCATACGCTCCATTCAATTTGAAGTAACCATTGAAGCAGAAAAAGATACTGATCTTTGGATCATCCCTGCTGAAATCTATAAGGGCATTATGAAGGAATCTGCTCCCGTCGCAAACTATACCAATGAGTTAATGGCTACCCGTTTTTCTGATGTCATGTGGCTGATTGAACAAATCATGTGGAAGAGTTTGGATAAGCGTGTTGCTTCATTTCTTTTAGAAGAGACCTCTATCGAAGGAACAAATGAACTGAAAATCACTCACGAAACTATCGCAAACCATCTTGGTTCCCACAGGGAAGTTATCACTCGAATGCTTCGATACTTTCAAGGCGAGGGGCTTGTCAGACTCTCCCGCGGCAAAATCACAATCCTTGATTCGAAAAGACTGGAAACACTACAAAGATCATAAAACTATTTTTCTAATAATCCATACCGCATGCATATGCCCTTTCAATCAGCGCACGGTCATTAACCACTGCATCATAGAAACGGAATCCGCCGGAAAAGTTATATGTTTCATATCCATTTCCCTCCAGAATACGGCTCGCAATATAACTGCGCAGCCCACTCTGGCATATTAGATATACAGGCGTTCCTTTCTCAACTTCATTGATACGTTCCCTCAGTTCATCTACAGGAATGTTTTTAAATCCATTAATATGGCTCCTGCTAAATTCACCTACCGTTCTCACATCCAGTAACACAGCATTTTTATCTTTAGAAATCTTATCCATATCTTCCAAATGCCATTGTTTTAAGGTCCCTTTTGCTATATTGTCTATCATGAATCCGGCCATATTTACAGGATCCTTGGCAGAGGAATAAGGCGGTGCATATGCGAGATCCAAATCTTTCAGCTGGGTTGCCTTCAGCCCTGCATGAATTGCTGTTGCCAGCACATCAATACGTTTATCAACTCCTTCATATCCAATAATCTGAGCACCAAGCAAACGATAAGTCTCTTTTTCAAAAACCACCTTCATGGTCATCACTTTTCCACCAGGATAGTAACCGGCATGACTCATAGGAGAAAGAATTACTGTATCTACCTCTAATCCTGACTTTTTGGCATTGGTTTCATTGATACCTGTAGTGGCTGCTGTCATATCAAATACTTTGATAACAGAGCTTCCCTGACTGCCCAAGTAACGACTATCACCACCACAAATATTATCAGCAATGATCCTGCCCTGTTTATTAGCAGGTCCTGCTAAAGAGATTAACGCATCATTTCCAGTAACATAATGTTTTACCTGAACTGCATCACCTGCAGCATAAATGTCTGGTACAGAAGTTTCCATTCTGTCATTCACTACAATACTTTCCTTGATACCAAGTTCCAGACCGGCTTCTTTTGCTAATGCTGTGTCTGGTGTAACGCCAATTGCCAGTACTACCATATCAGCATGAAGAGATGGATTATCTTTCAATAATACCTCCACTCCATTGTCTTTTTCTTTAAATCCTTCTACAGTATAGCCCAATACCAGTTTTATTCCATGCTTTCTCATCTCATTATGGATCATTGATGCCATATCCGGATCAAAAGGATTCATCAGCTGCTTAGGTCGCTGAACAATTGTAACATCCATCCCAAGCTCCCTCAAATTTTCTGCTAGCTCTAAACCAATAAAACCGCCACCAGCCAATACAACCGATTTTGGATGATTCTTATTTATATATTCCTTTATCCGAAAAGTATCTTCTACTGTACGAAGCGTAAAAAGTTTATCAATGCCTACTCCAGGAAGTCTCGGCTGTGTTGGCTTTGCACCTGGAGAAAGGATAAGTTTATCGTAATTTTCTTCAAATATTTCACCGTTTTCTAAATTCTTCACTGAAACAGTTTTACGTTCCGGATGTATGGAGATAACTTCATGATGAATTTTCATATTAATACGGAAGCGTTTAAAAAAACTCTCAGGTGTCTGTAGTGTAAGTTCTTCCGGATCTGTGATCACATCTCCAATATAATATGGAAGTCCACAATTCGCATAGGATATATATCCGGATCTTTCAAACACAGTAATTTCTGCATGTTCATCCAGTCTTCGGATTCTTGCTGCGGCTGTAGCTCCTCCGGCTACACCGCCTACGATTATTATCTTCATCTTTTTTCCACCTTTCCTCTTTAAAGCATTTCTAAAATACCGAACTTATTTGCTAGTTCAGACTGCTCCTCTATATTGATTTTTCCAACTTTGATATCTGCACGTTCACTCGCAATCTCCTATACGACAGGAGCCGACATACGGCAAGGTGCACACCAAGAAGCCCCAAAATCCAAAAGAACAATTTTCTTTTATGGCTTTATTATAATCTGAACTTCATTTATTTTCTGTGATTTCATCACATTATTATCATAATATCTTAAAATGTAAAGTGAATTAATCGCATTATAAACGAAAAAATTGCATTAATCGAAAACATGTAATCTTTAAAAGAGCACATGGAGTTTTCTCCATGTGCTCTACTTATCTTGTAGAATTTTTAATAATCTACAGCTGGTGAATATGTCTCACCTTAATGCAAAAGTCATCATCCGGACATATTCAATTTCATTATTACCTTATTTCGTCAGAACCCTATAATTTTCTTTCTTATTATAATCTTTATGGACTCCGTCATCTTCGTACAGAGTATAGCTGCTGCCTTCATATCCAAGCATCTTAAGCTTCTCTGTATCAATATCCTTTACGCACTCAGCTACTTCTGCAACCGGAATGCATTTGCCGCTTCGAATGAAAAGTGGTACTTCATTGAGGGCCACATCTACATAATGAACTCCTTTTGCAAGGATTTCTTCGAAAATGGTTCCATCCGGCATGAACTTGATGAACTTCATTTCTTCCGGCAGGTAAACATAACGGCCTCTTGCGTTCTGTTCATAAACCGGTGCGATCATAATTTCGTTGCCAAGCATCAATTGGTTTTCAACACGGATTGCCATCTTATCATCCGGATAAACAAATCCAAGCGGCTTAAAGTACATATCATCATTCAGTGCAGCTTTCATATATTCACTGTAGAGATATGGTATAAGACGATATCTGGTATTAATGACACTGCGGAAATCTTCGATGTTTTCGAACTGGTAACATTCCTGTTCTCTTGTTCCTTCTGCCGCATGATCGCGCATCAGAGGTGTAAACACACCGAGCGCAAGGAAACGAAGCAGCAGATCTCTGGTCGTGTCACCGCCAAATCCGCCAAGGTCCGCACCTGTGTACATAAAGCCGCACATATTCAGGGATGGGAGCATCTTCAGATTTAAAAGAATGTGTGACCACCAGGATTTATTGTCTCCCATCCAAACTCCACCATAGCGGTGCATTCCGATGTAAGAAGATCTGGAGAACATCAGAAAACGTTTTTCCGGATCAATTCGCTCGAATGCTTCTCCGGCTGCTCTTGTCATATTGTAACCAAACAGATTATGTACTTTGTCGTGGCGAATCTTTTTGCCATCAACATTATGATAAAATCTTTTATAATCTTCCGGACTGTTAGCAATGTTTATCATCTTTTCCTGCATAGCCCACGGATGGATCTTACCTTCGGTATCTTTTGCAAATTCTCCGGCAAGTTCTTTTGCCTCTGCAAGTCCTTCTGAAGAATAAAAGATTGCCGGCTCGTTCATGTCATTCCAAAATCCATCGATTCCCTGATCGATCAGAAAACGATATTTATCCCCGAACCATTTACGGGTTTTCAGGTTCAGCATATCCGGGAAACAGGTATCTCCCGGCCATACAGCCGCAACGAAATCACTGCCGTCTTCTCTCTTGCAGAAGTAGTTGTTTTTTACACCTTCTTCATAGATCTCGTAGCCTTTTTCCACCTTAACACCTGCATCAATGATTGGGATCAGGCGAAGTTCCTGGTCTTTCATTTCCTTTACAAATTCAGGGAAATCAGGGAAGTTTTTCTCATTAACTGTGAAGTCCTTAAAATCCTGCATGTAGTCAATATCCATGTAGATCATGTCGATTGGGATATGATTCTCACGATATCCTTTTGCCACCGCACGGAAATCTTCTTTTGTTGTATAACCCCAGCGGCTCTGTCCAAAACCAAAGGCAAACTTTGGCGGAATGTAGCTGCGTCCGATCACATGGCGGAACTGTTTTACGATATCGTAAGCATTCTCACCTTCAATCACATAAATATCCAGATCTGCATTTTCGCAGGATACTTTGAGAGTGTCCATTCTGGTATATCCAATGTCAAAGGTCAGTTCTGACGGATAGTCAAAAAACAGTCCAAAAGTAGTCTTGCCGCTCACGACAATAAAATTGTGAGCTCCGTACAGAGAACGCTTGTCCTCTGTATGTACCGGATCATCTGTGCAGTTACTGATATAACAGTACCCTCTCTTGTTGATTCCACGGTTGGATTCGCCCAGTCCATAAACAATGTCATCTTCGTCCATAATATAGGTAAATGCAAATCCATCATTCTGGCTGATCTCTCCGTATGGAAAAGTGCTCTCAGTTGTTTCGATTTTTTCGGTCAGTGCCTCCGTGTTAAACGGAGTTCCATATCTGTATTTTCTGATCATCTCTGTGTCACCTCTTATTTTTTATATAGTACAAATGCTTCATATGGTTTCAAAACAGTTTTTGCTTCAAATACTTTTCTTCCAAGGTTTGTAATCAGACACTCTGCGTCTTTAAATTCTTCCGGCACTTCTACTTCTGCATTTTGGTCACTGAAGTTGCAGACAGTCAGAAGTTTTTCCTGATCCTGTTTTCTTGTATAAGCAAAAATCTGCTCATCGTCACGGTAAAGGGGCTCAAATCCACCGTAAACAATAATGTCTTTTTCTTTACGCAAACGAATCAGTTTCTGATAATAATGGAAAATAGAGTTTGGATCTTCAAGCTGCTGTGCTGCATTGATTTCTTTGTAGTTCGGGTTCACTTTAATCCACGGCTCGCCATCTGTGAATCCAGCCTGTTTGCTGTCGTTCCACTGCATCGGAGTTCTCGCATTATCACGGCTTCTCAGCATCAGACATTTCATCATGTATTCCGGAGTCATAAGACCTGATTCCGTAAACTCTGTAAAGAAATTGATGCTCTCAATATCACGGTAATCTTCCAGTTTGTCAAAGTAAATGTTTGTCATACCAAGTTCTTCGCCCTGATACACATATGGTGTTCCCTGCATCATATGAAGACAGGTCGCAAGCATTTTTGCAGAAGTTTCTCTGTATGCCGGATTGTCATTTCCGAATCGGCTGACACTTCTCGGCTGGTCATGATTTCCAAGAAACAGGCTGTTCCATGCTTTACCCTGAAGTTCTTCCTGCCATTTGATTATGATTCGTTTGAACTCTTTAAAATCATATTTTTCAGTTGTCCACTTTCCATAATCACCGTTTCCGTTCTCAACATGCTCAAACTGGAATACCATGTTCAACTCATTTCGGTCATCACCCGCATATTTCTGTGCTTCTTCTATTGTAACTCCTGCGGTTTCACCAACTGTCATGATATCATATTTTGAAAGAACTTCTCTGTTCATTTCCTGAAGGAATTCATGGATTCTTGGACCATGTACGCAGTATGGTCCAAAATCTCCATAAAGACCGTTATTCATTTCTCCATCCGGAAACCGCTGATCTTTGGAAATCATACTGATCACATCCATGCGGAAGCCATCGATTCCTTTTTCACACCAGAATTTCATCATATCATAAACTTCCTGGCGTACTTTTTCGTTTTCCCAGTTAAGATCCGGCTGTTTTTTCGAAAACAGATGCATATAATACATCTGCGTCTGCGGATCATATTCCCACGCAGAACCGCCAAATACTCCACCCCAGTTATTAGGTTCTTTTCCGTTTACAGGATCTTTCCAAATATAATAATCACGATATGGATTATCTTTTGACTTTCGGCTTTCAATAAACCAGTTATGTTCATCCGATGTATGGTTGACTACGAGATCCATCAGTATTCTGATATCTCTTTTATGAGCTTCTGACAGAAGTTCTTCGTAATCATCCATAGTTCCATATTCTTTATAAATCCTGCGGTAATCAGAAATATCGTAACCATTATCATCCTGAGGCGATTCCAGCATCGGAGATATCCATAACACATTTACACCAAGCTCTTTGAGATAATCAAGTTTCTGTATGATTCCTCTGATATCCCCTACACCATCTCCGTTGCTGTCTTTAAAACTTTTTGGATATATCTGATATACCACACTTTCTTTCCACCATTTTTTCTCCATGTTATTAATCTCCTGTTAATAATTTCTTTTCGGTGTCTTTATCATAAACCCTGTATCTCAGCAAAATCAACAGGTTTCTCGCGAAACTTAAAATCTAACCAAAGTTTTAATTTTATTTTTATGCATATTAGACAAAAGAGGGACTCTGTCATTCTTTGACAGAATCCCTCTTTACCAGATAAACCGGACTTTTTATATTTAACTCCTTCAATTCTTCTCCCTGAATCAGCTGCATCAGACGTTTCAGTGCCATATGTGCTTTTTGTCGGACATCCTGATGAACTGTCGTCAGTTTTGGACGAACCATACTCGCATACACGCTGTCATCGTAACCTGTGATAGAAATTTGTTCCGGAACCTTAATTCCCTTATCAAAGAAGAAGTTCATCGCTTCAATTGCATCATAGTCTGATGAAAAAGCCAGTGCTTTCGTTTCGAGGAAATGTGGTAAAAGTTCTTCGTATTTCCTGAGACGGTATTTTTTCTCGCCCGGAACAACAATGTATCGGGAACGACTGCAGAATCCCCCCTTCTTTTCTATTGCCTGCTTGAAGCCCGTCCATCGATAATAGTCACTGTCTCTATCAGTTTCTGCAATAAACAAAGCCTTCTTGTATCCACAGGAATAGAGATATTCTCCTATCTGGTATCCTCCGGAGTAATCATCTACACCGACATTCTGAAAGGTATATGCTCCTTCAGGGTAAGCATCGATCAGAATCATTTTCTTATTCAGCTTCCGCGAAAGACTGCGATATCTTTCCTCGTTATATCCCAGGATGATCAGTCCCTCAACATTCCATTTCGAAGCAATGTCTACTACATTCTGAATGTCTTCGCCACCGATGAGCATAACATAATATCCTTTTTCTTCCGTTTCCATACGGATGTTTCCAATAAGTTCTCCCACAAACGGGTCCTGAAGAGACTGCATACCATGAGCATAAGTAAACCCCAGCACTACACCTATAATTCTGGAACCATGACCGGAAAGCATCACTGATCCCATATGAGGAACATAGTTCTGTTCTTTAAGGATCGCTGTGATCTTATCAATCGTTTTTTGGGAAACTCTTTTGGTATTTCCATTTATAACATTTGATACGGTGGTGCGGCTGACTCCAGCCATTTCAGCAATATCCTGAAGACGAATCATCTGTTATCCTGCCTCCTTTTATATCTTGTGTATCATTATTTACGAAATCCATCGCTTCTAGTACATCTTCTAATTTAACTTTCATGCTTTTTCCTTACATTGCCTTGCAAAACTCAAATGCCACATAATACACATAATCGTTTTTTGAAATAAAATCTGTTTGGCTATTTACAAGATCATCTAAAGCCGGAACACTCATTGCGTCATCATCATAAAGAAAAGCAATAAGTGGCTGCTGCTTATTATATCGGATATCTACAACATTTTTTATTTCAGTTGCTGATCTACCATAGTATTCTCGATCTTCTGCGTTTTCTAAAATAGGAATTTCAGTTGTATTCATCCGTTGTGACAAACTTGTAAATGAATGCTCCATCTGGTCCAGCAAGCAGCTCTGCTGTCTGCATTTCTATGCTATCCTTTGCAATAGGAGAAATGTAATTCTGTGGTTTTTTCAAACGGTATATGGTAAATCCGATTATTGATACCGCACAAATAGATATAACTAATAATATACATTTCATAACCTTCAGGCATTTTTGTTTATTTATATTGTCTCTGATCACTTCAATAATATTTGTTTCTGACTTCTGAATTATCACTCATACCTAATTTTTCTGCCAGTTGCTTTTGTGTCATCCCCAAAGACTTGCGTTTGCCTGCAATATATTTTCCGATTTTGATAATATCCATCCATCGCACCTCCTTTTCTTATATTAATCGTACTCTATTTGAGAAAAAAAGCATACCCCTCGAAGGTAGAACATGAATTTCAAGCCTATCTGGTTTGCCAAATAAAATAAAGATCTTATATAGCAGCTTCATATATAATCTTACAGATATTGTTACTGTATCATATATGTTCCAGACAATGTGTGGTCAGACAGCCATTTCTCATAAAATCCTTCAATACAAATCTCCCACATATCCATCTGCTTCCAGATGCATATAGCACTCACCCACCTGCTCTGATTCCAGAATCTGCAAAACGTATTCCATACCTGTAGCAAGTTCTCTTGTTTTCAACTCTTCCAGCGGAATCCAATAAACTCTTCCTTCCTCAGAACTCTTCAATTCTCCGGTAAACTTATTCGCTTTATACAGGGTAATGACATAGTGCACTCCACTCTTATGCCAATGATATAATCCTCCAAGCTTCGGTACTTCTATCGTAAGTCCTGTTTCTTCCCAGACTTCTCGAATCATAGATTTCTGGAAAATCTCATTTGCTTCTACGTGACCACCTGGAAAAGTTGTACCGGTATAGCTATCATTTACTTTATCCAGTACCAGTACGTTTCCTTTATCATCCTGAATCATACACATATTCATAAAACAGACTTTCTCAATCCGGCTCTCTTCTTTTTCATTCAGGGATTTTCTGACACGTTTGTTGATATCCGATCGTTTGGATTTATAATGCTTGAAAACCTCTCCATACGGAATCCAGATTTCTGCATCTTCGATTTTTTCATAAACAGAATCCACTACTTCTTCTAGATGTTTGTCATTCGGAAATGTGCATTTTTTCATATAATAATCTCTGGTTGCCTGAAACATCCATTCCGCAATCTTTTCTTTCTGCTTTATTTTTAACTGGGAATACTTCTTATCAGTTTGCAATAGTCTTCCATCTATCATTTTATGGTTTTTCCGTGACATCGGTTTGACCTCTTTTCTTCTTTCTCGTTCAGATTTTACTATACCACAGAATCTTGTCTGCGTCATACTTCTGAGCTTCGATGTCCTCTTTTTCTTCTCTCAGTGGACGTTCCTACAACATCCTGAATCGAAATATCGTAAACGCTCACCGTTTACCTTTTCCCAAAGAAAAAAATAAGATATTTGGTAGCTTCACCATCAACACCTGCGAACCAATAACGCCAGTACTGGATATCAAAATCCCGTACCGGCGTTATTGATTGTAATTCTTTTTTCTCCTCAATTCAAGTCGAACGTCCGTGAGACTTGGCGCGTGATTCTGGTCAGCGAAGCTGACATATTCCTATCAGAATCACTGCGCATCCTCGCGGAGCGTTTATCTCAGTCGGAGATTGGACTCCCACTGAGACAAATTTGCTATTACTCACCACCTGAAGAGGTGGGAGTCTTCTCGACTGAGATAAACAGCTTATCGCCCCTACAAACTTGAAGTTATCAATTAGCGAAATCCAACAACTCGATTAACTTATCAAGAAATGCCTCTTCCCCCCATGTATTAATTTTGAAAAATACAGCTTGGCTTCCTCCCGCTGTAATTGCGGAAAGTTGAACTGGATCTTTGTCATTTTGAAAAAGTGTAATATTAAGACTCACTCTGTTTCCTCCAGCATAGCTGTAACGCTCAAAAACACGAACGCTACAACGCGCAGTTCCACTTCGAAAGTCACTGGCATCTTCTAACGTTGCTGACATACTGCCATTTATTATTCCGTTCTCAATTTTGGAAAGTAACTGATCAAAATCTTCATTTATATATCTTTCTATTTTTGCCATCCCCAACACCTTCCTCTCAACTATCTACACTGAAATCTAGAGCACTATTTACTTACCTGTTTTTATTTCATTTTAACTTAGCAAATGTTATAAGGTAAGCGTCCAATAAGAGGGTGTATCGAAATTTCTGGCTGTTGCATGTAAACTA
>ERZ1673739.298-NODE-298-length-73851-cov-12.068906_pt1 | contig 73851 bp, 79 predicted proteins | sample MGYA00580210_ERZ1673739 | MGnify/ENA primary metagenome ERZ1673739 (study PRJEB41218, sample SAMN15661749) | gut metagenome | host: Homo sapiens | place: Canada: London | collected 2015-08-20/2019-03-30 | study: EMG produced TPA metagenomics assembly of... | reverse complement strand
TCAGAATACCGGTATTGCCATCAATCCAACCAATTTCCCTGATGTAAATTTCCGTAGCTTTGTTGCCGAAAAATATGACACCGACGGAGATGAGTATCTGAGCAATACAGAGATTGCTGCGGTCACAGAACTCAACTGCTACAACAGAGGAATCAGTGATCTTACGGGTATCGGTCATTTTACGGCATTGACGAAGCTCAGCTGCAATGCAAACCAATTAACTTCGCTGGATGTCAGCAAGAATTCAGCTCTCACGTATCTGTCCTGCTATGGCAACCAACTGACCGTGCTGGATGTCAGTAAAAATACCAGCTTGACGAAGCTGTTCTGTGATTCCAACCAGCTAACTTCGCTGGATGTCAGCAAAAACACCGCATTGAATATACTATGGTGTAACGACAATCAACTGACCTCACTGGACGTCAGCGGTAATACAGCGTTAGAGCATTTGGACTGCAAGAATAACCACCTGATGACGCTGAATGTCAGCAATACAGCGTTGGGCAACATGAATTGCAGTAATAACCAGCTGACCTCGTTGGATCTCAGCAAGAATTATAAAAGCATAGATTATTCCTGCGATAATAACATTTATCAAATCGCTCTCGATGAAAATCGTACCTTTGACCTTTCCACCCTGCCGGGCACTTTCGATGTCAGCAAGACAAGAAACTGGAATGGCGGATCGGTCAGTGGAAATATCCTGACGGTGGATGATGACACGAATATTGTTACTTACACATATGATTGCGGTAATAGTCAAAATCCAACCTTCACACTGAAATGCACGCAGGCCATTCGGGGCTTGGGCATGTATGTAAATGGCGAGCAGTTCACAACTGAAAAGCTCTCCATTGCCTGTGGAGAAGGAACAGCAACCTATGATCCGGATACAAAGACCCTTACGCTGAACAATGCCACGATTACCAATGGCGGTAAAAACGATGAAAGTCCTAAGTACGGTATCAGAGTGATTGGAGATACTGATCTGACAATCAAGCTTTTAGGCACAAACAGTATTACATTAGCCAACGGCGGCGGAATTTTTGCGGATGGGAACAGCGATAATTACAACATTATCGGTAACGGTAAGCTTACAATCAATGTAAGATGGGATGCGCTTTATACCCTCAACGGCAACATCAGCATCTCCGAAGGTGCAAAGCTTGATATAAAATCTGCCGAGGGCAGCGGAATTACATCTTACAATAAAGGAAAAATTTCCATAGATAACGCAAAGATTACAGTTTCTTCCTATTATACTGCTGTAGATGCTAAGGAGTTGTATGTCAAAAACGCCAGCGAAGTTGTTTTACATTCAAGTGCGAATCAATTTAACGCAGTTTATATGGGCGATGAAAACGGCGCAGGCAAAATTGAAATCATCAATTCCAAGGTTGAAGCAACAAGCTATTATCCTGCTTTGTATACGGAAGGAACGCTGACGGTCAACGGCGGCGAGGTAAAATGCACTTCTACTGCGGATGCTGCCATATGGACACAAGGCGATATTCTGATCAAAGGCGGCGCTAAAATAACCACGGATGGCAAATACCCGATGGGTGGTAATGGTACATTCGCTGTAGAAGAAGCGGAGATTGATGCGAAGAATACGAGTGAGAATAATATCCCTGCAATTTTTGATGAATGTGTACCTGTGATCGCAGATGGCTATCAGTTGACTTATGCGAAAGCAGTAGATGCGGAAGGAACAGAAATCGACCTGCTTTCCAGCGGCACTCAGTACTTCGCACTTTATAAAAATGTCCATTTTATCACAAAAGCTGCCTATCCGGTTACTTTCGTTGTAACGCCTGATGAATTGACGAATGTGGTTGTCAAGGTGAATGGTCAGGCAGTAACAAATCCAGTCAATTTAGTGGCAGGCACTTATCAAATTGAAGTAACGGCCGATAACTGCAAGGCATACAGCGGCAACATCACTGTTACGGATGATGCAGCAACGCACACGCAGAACATAGCAATGACGTATTTACCTGCCGATTATACAAAGGTAGATGCAGCGATTGCCAAGGCAAATGCCCTGAACAAGGATGAGTACAAAGATTTCTCCGTTGTGGAAGCCGCTGTGAAGACTGTCGTTCGTGATAAGAACATTACCGAACAGACGGAAGTTGACGCAATGGCGAAAGCTATCGAAGATGCGATTGCAGCCCTGCAGTACAAGGATGCTGACTACACAAAGGTTGATGCAGCCATTGCCAAGGCAAATGCCCTGAACAAGGATGACTACAAAGATTTCTCCGCTGTAGAAGCCGCTGTCAACGCTGTTGTGCGTGACAAGAACATTACGGAGCAATCCGAAGTGGATAAGATGGCGAAAGCAATCGAAGATGCGATTGCAGCCCTGCAATACAAGGGGGCTGATTACACTAAGGTTGACGAAGCCATTGCCAAGGCAAATGCCCTGAACAAGGATAACTATAAGGACTTCTCCGGTGTGGAAGCTGCTGTCAAGGCTGTTGTCCGTGGTAAAAATATTACGGAGCAATCCGAAGTAGACAAGATGGCAAAGACTATCGAAGATGCGATTGCTGCCCTGCAGTACAAGGATGCTGACTACACAAAGGTTGATGCAGCCATTGCAAAGGCAAATGCTTTGAAGAAGGATGACTACAAGGATTTCTCTAATGTGGAAGATGCCGTGAAGGCTGTTGTCCGTGGCAAGAACATTACGGAGCAATCCGAAGTGGATAAGATGGCGAAGGCTATCGAAGATGCGATTGCTGCCCTGAAATACAAGGATGCGGATTACACAAAGGTTGATGCAGCCATTGCCAAGGCAAATGCCCTGAACAAGAATGACTACAAGGATTTCTCCGGTGTGGAAGCTGCTGTCAAAGCTGTTGTCCGTGGTAAAAATATTACGGAGCAATCCGAAGTAGACAAGATGGCAAAGACTATCGAAGATGCGATTGCTGCTCTTGAGAAAAAACCTGCCAGTACCAAACCGGGAACATCCGATAAGAGTCCGCAGACCGGCGATACAAGTAACCTTGCACTGTGGATTGCCCTGTTGTTCATCAGTGGCGGTGCATCCATTGGCACAACGGTTGTAAGCAGGAAGAAAAAGTACAACAGATAATTGAATAGCGTTCCCTTGCTCCAGCTTCCGAGCAAGACAAAAGCGTCGTAGAAATACGGCGCTTTTTTGTTACCCGGAAGCGACAAACAGCGACTTGTGAATGACGGACGGTAAGGATACCGCCGCTAAAACAAAGCCGCTCATATCGAAAGAAAACGCCCAAAATCGCCCCGAAACCATACAGCGGGGTCAGGTTTTGGGCGTTTCTGCGTTTCGGGAGCAAATCGGCAATTAGGCAGCGATAAGGAGGTGTCCGTTATGCCCCGTATGCCGAAATACCTCAAGAGAGAATGGGCGTTCCTTCTTGATGAGCGTGGCAGGAAGAAATACAACGAGCTTTGTGCAATCTTATGGAATAAATCTTATTTGTATTGAAGAAGGAATTGACTCGTCACAGACAAGTGGAAAACTTTTAATCTCTGTTTTGTCTGCGGTTGCAGAAATTGAAAGAGAGAATATCATCGAGCAGACAATGAATGGACGGAGGGAAAAGGCACGGCAAGGTGGTTGGAATGGCGGATTTGCACCATACGGATATTATCTGAAAGATAATCAGCTTTTGATAGAAGAAACGGAAGCTGAAGCAATCAGAATTGTCTATTATTGGTGTTCATCCACATAATGCGAATGAATTACTTAAGTGGTTACAGAAAAGTGGATTCTCTGATATTATGTTAGGAGATTTTAATGCGGGAGATTATAAGAAAAGATGCGAGGATAGTAAGTTTAAAGATAATAGAAATAATTATAGGAAACTGATATTGGAATATACGGATATATGTAACGGGCAAAAGACAAGACGAATGGTTTTTCCTAACGGCTTTGTGTATGAAACGCCAATTGACCATGTATTAATTAAGGATAGTAGTGAACTTAAAAAAAGTATCAATGCAAAATTGTTAAGATAGAAAGAAATGAGGATAATGTGTCAGACCATTATCCGATATATTTTAAATTATCATGTTTAGATGAGGCAGATAAATTACATTAAACTTGGAGACAAATTGGTGCTAGAATATAAATAGTACAAGCCAAAATGAGAAATTCCAAATACACATAAGCATGGTACAATAGAGATATGCTGAAGGAGGATCTCATATGGCAACGCAACATGACAAACAATTTAAACTTGATGCAATCCAGTATTATCAAGATCATAAAGATCTCGGTGTACGTGGATGTGCTGAAAATCTTGGCATCGGATACAGCACACTAACAAACGAGTATATGAAAGAACACACACTGAGGCTGAGCTTCTGGCGGGTTAAAATGGGGAAAAATTTCTCATTTTAACTTGTACTAAATCTTGACATAGAACCATGGCGAGGTATTCTATAAGTAAGCGCTAAGAAAAACAAGCGACTGCGAAGCAGGCATTTGTGTCAAAATTACAAGGAGGTATTACAATGGACGCAGCACAATTAATTATTGAGGGAAAGGGTTACTTAGGTATTGAGTTTGGGTCTACCAGAATTAAAGCCGTTCTGGTGGATAAGTCAGGAAATGTATTGGCATCCGGTGGACACAGCTGGGAAAACCGTTATGAAGATGGTGTCTGGACCTATTCTCTGAACGATATTTGGGATGGCTTACAGGATTGTTACAAGGATCTTAAGGAGAATGTGAAGAAGGAGTACGGTGTTACCTTAAAGCACTTAGATGCCATCGGATTCTCTGCGATGATGCATGGTTATCTGGCGTTTGATGAGAATGATACCATTCTGGTTCCGTTCCGTACCTGGAGAAATACGATTACAGAGGAAGCAGCTTCAAAGCTTACTGCAGAATTTAACTATAACATTCCGCAGAGATGGAGCATTGCACATCTTTATCAGGCAATCCTGAACGGGGAAGAGCATGTTCCCTATGTGGATTTCTTTACAACACTGGCAGGCTATGTTCATTGGAGACTGACCGGAAGAAAGGTACTTGGAGTCGGTGATGCATCGGGAATGTTCCCGATTGACATTCACACCGGGGATTATGATCAGGCGATGATTCAGAAGTTTGATAAGCTGGTTGCGGATCAGAATTATCGTTGGAATCTCCGTGATATTCTTCCGAGGGTGTTAGCAGCAGGAGAGGAAGCAGGTGTGCTGACCGAAGAAGGAGCTTCCCTTCTTGATCCGAGTGGGGATCTGCAGGCAGGCATTCCGCTCTGTCCCCCGGAGGGTGATGCAGGAACCGGTATGGTCGCAACGAACAGCGTTGCGAAACGAACCGGTAATATCTCTGCAGGAACCTCCATATTTGCCATGGTAGTTCTGGAAAAGGAGCTTTCCAAGGTATATCCGCAGATCGACCTTGTAACTACGCCGGATGGCGCGCTGGTTGGTATGGTACACTGTAATAATTGTACTTCAGATATCAATGCGTGGGTGAATCTGTTCAGGGAATTCGGTGAAATGTATGGTTTAACCTTTGATATGAATGATCTGTTTACAAAGCTTTACAGTGTTGCATTAAAGGGTGATCCGGACTGTGGCGGAATGATTTCCTATAATTACTTTTCCGGAGAGCCGGTTACCGGTTTTGATGCCGGTGCACCGTTGTTTGTACGTGATGCCGAGAGTAAGTTTACACTGGCGAATACCATGAGAATGCATCTGTATTCTGCACTTGCAGCTTTAAAATCCGGTATGGATCTGATGCTGAAGGAAGAGGGTGTCCAGGTAGACCAGTTATTTGGACATGGCGGCTATTTCAAAACAAAAGGTGTCGGACAGAGAATTGCGGCAGCAGCTATGAATGCACCGGTATCGGTTATGGAAACAGCCGGTGAGGGCGGTGCCTGGGGTATTGCTGTTCTGGCTGCATTCCTTGCTAAGAAGAAGGACGGCCAGAGCCTTGGCGAGTTCTTGAATGAGGAGATTTTTGCCGGAAACAAGGGTGTTAAGATGGATCCTATGGCAGAGGATGTCGAGGGCTTTGAGAAGTTCATGGAGAAGTATATGAAGAATCTCCCGGCTGAGAAGGCTGCTGTTGAGGCACTGTAGACATATTTTAAAAACATGTAAATGTTGATAAAGATTTAAGAATAACTATAAGATAAACATCTTAAAGTAAGAGATAAATATTTGGAAGGAAGGTTCTGTCATGTTAGAAGAATTAAAAAAGAAGGTATACGAAGCAAATATGCTTCTTCCGAAATATGGTCTGGTAACATTTACCTGGGGTAATGTGAGTGCTATTGACCGTGAAACCGGATATTTTGTGATTAAGCCAAGTGGTGTGGATTATGAAATTATGAAGCCGGAAGATATGGTGGTTATGGATCTTGAAGGAAACCGTGTGGAAGGAAGGTATAAGCCATCCTCCGATACACCGACCCATCTGGAGCTGTATAAGGCGTTTCCGGAAATAGGTGGAATTGTACATACCCATTCTTCCTATGCAACGAGCTGGGCACAGACCGGAAGAAGTATTCCCTGTTATGGTACGACTCATGCGGATTATTTCTACGGAGAAATCCCCTGTGTGAGATGTCTGACGAAGGAAGAGATTAACTCTGCTTACGAAGAAAATACCGGACACCTGATTGTTTCGGAATTTAAACGCATGAAGAAGGATGTAATGGCAGTTCCTGCAGTGTTGTGCAAGAATCATGGTCCTTTTTCCTGGGGCAAGGATGCAAAGGAGGCCGTCCACAATGCGGTGGTTCTTGAAGAGGTTGCTAAGATGGCATATCGAACCGAGCTGATTCATCCGCAGGTAGCACCTGCCCCGCAGGAATTACAGGATAAGCATTATTTCCGTAAGCATGGTGCAAATGCATATTACGGACAGAATTAACAGGATATCGAGAGGGTATAAAACAGATGAAGATGAAAACAGCACCTATGGGGTAGAACAGCTGGGATTGTTATGGAGCGGCTGTTACAGAAGATATCGTACGACGGAACGCTGAATTTATGGCTGAGCATCTGAAGGAGTACGGTTGGGAATATATTGTGGTGGATATCCAATGGTATGTGCCTTATGCTGCAACCAATGAGTATCATCCTTGCAAAGCTGATTACAGCAATGACAAAAGAAGGAAAATTTAAGGATGCCATTCAGGATAAGATTGGAGCGACTGTTGACACAACGGACCTGAAAAAACAGTTATCTGTATTAAATGCAAGTCTTCATCAGGCAGAGACTATTAAAACCCGCCTTGAACAGCAGATGGATAATCTGGATGTTACGGACACTCATTACGATAAAAAAATATCAGATTTACAGAGACGATTGGATGCTCAATATGATAGAATAGATGAAGCGTATTCAGAATGTACGGATGCTGAAAAGAAACAGTTCATGCAGGCTTTTATTGAACGCATTGATATATTCCCGGAAAGACGGGAAGATGGAAATTGGATTCAGAATATTAAGTTTCAGTTTCCAGTACCGATTATTAAAGAAGGCAAGGAAGTAGCACAAATCAAGGGAATTTCTTTGGACAAGGAGAAATCAAATGAGCATATGGTTTCCTTGGAAAAGTTATCAACACTTGAGACAATAGTATCACTAAATAAAACTGCAATATAATTAAATATATGGGGGGGAAAAAATATGTTTAAGATAGCAATATGTGATGATGAACGTCATTTCAGGGAGCTGATTCATAGAATTCTGGAGGAATATATGGGTCAGACGGGAATGGTTTATCAGATTGATGAGTTTCAATCCGGAGAGGAATTGCTTTGTCAGGGAATAGAACTTGTTAAATATCAAGTTGTTTTTCTTGATGTCAATATGACGGGGTTAAATGGCATTGAAACAGCCCGGAAAATCCGGAAAATCAGTGAGGATATATATATTGCATTTATAACGGCATTTATGACATATACGCTGGAAGGGTACAGAGTAAATGCTGTCAGATACATTCTTAAAAATACTGTCAATATGCCACAGATGATTTTTGAATGTATGGATACAATTATTTCTAAGCTGAATTACGTTGTGAAAAAGAAAATCTTCCGTTTTAATGAAGGAATGAAAAATGTATCGTTAGAGCGTCTGTTATATATTGAAAGCAGACTGCATAAACTGATGTTTTATATTATGGAAGATGAGCTTAATATGTACACACTGTATGATACGCTCAATGATATAGAGAAAGAACTGGCAGGAAACGATTTTATCCGGATTCATCAGAGTTATTTAGTTAATATGAAACATATTGTAAAGATGAGCAGAAATAAAAACGGAAGGCATGATGCAGTATTAAGCAATGGAATAAAACTGGGAATTCCCAAAGCCAGATACAAAAAAGTGGATGAAACATTTATTGCGTATAAGGGGGTGTGGTAGATGTTGAATTTTATTTTACGATAATGATTCCTGTATAAATAATAAAACGGTACATCAAAAAAGGGTGATTTGTTATATGCAAATCACCCTTTTACTGTCATTTTCTGCAATACAAGGACACTTTCTGCAACATGAATTGTTTTTTAATCCGCAGATGCTATTATAAATGCACGGAGGTGATAGAGTGTGAAGCATCAGCACAAAAGACCGGTGAATTCTAAGAAAAAGTAAATAATTTGTAAGCAGAAAGGAGTTTGTAATGACAGAAGTGGAGAATACTTATGGTTTAATTACCGCAGATGATATGGACACGATTGAGTTAAAGGAAATCAAGACAACGGATTTGACGGAAGTTCACGGATTAGGCACAGGATTAAAAGCAGCAAAGGCGGGATCATATGCAGGCTCGGCGGCAGCAAATTTTTAGGAGAATGAAAATGACAGAGAAGGATAAACAAAAAAATAAAATCAAATTGTGTATTGATTTTATCTGCATGTTTGCAGCAGCGGTTATTGCAGGCTGCTTAGTGAAAGAAGGGGTAGCCGCAGCAGCATCATATTTTTTTAATGGAGGCTGGTGAAAATGGGAGACAGGAAATATGGTCTGATTACAGAAGAAGATATACAAAATATTCATGTTATGTCTGAGTACAATTTTGATAATGCCACTGAGTCACGTTCTGCAGCAGCGGGCGCGGCAGGTGGAGCAGCGGGAGCAGCAGGGGGAGCCGCCGGAGGAGCGGCAGCATCAAAATAAATGGGGGAAAAATGAGCAGACAACAGCAAATGCATTATAAAGAAATAACACCAGCGGAAACGGTAAAAAGGTTAAAGAAGATTCTGTCGGATATTCATATTGAAACAGAGGAGCAGTGGCAGAAGGAAAGCAGCATAGGTACATGGGCGTTACGTGTTGTACTAAAAGGAACGAATATAGGAACGAATGGAAAAGGCGTATCAAAAGAATTTTCATTAGCAAGTGCTTATGCAGAACTGTTTGAACGGTATCAAAATGACTTATTAGGAAATGTCAGTGATATGGGAAATAAAACACAGTATGCATTTTTTAGTAATTATGATGAGAAATTTATGAGTGCGGCAGAACTTATAGATGAAAACAGTGAGTATATAAAACACTATTTTAAAGTGAGAAATATGCAGGATAGTACCAGAAAAGAACGTATAGCAGCATTTAAAAAGGTTCAAAAAGTAGATTACTATGCCTTTCAAAAAGAGGATTCTTATCTGTGTGTTCCATTTTACAGTGCAAAAAATAAAAAAGTTTATTATTTGCCTAAAAATATATACAGATTATCATACGGAAGCAATGGCATGAGTGCCGGGAACACGATAGAAGAAGCAGTTGTACAGGGGTTATCGGAAATTATTGAAAGATATATTCAGAGAAGACTTTTTATTGAAAAACCGGTGCTGCCGACAATACCGGATGATTACATAAAAAAATACCCATATATATATGAAATGTATTCTAAGCTAAAAGAAAATGACCGCTACGAGTACATATTAAAGGATTGTTCCTTTGGCGGTAAGTATCCTGTGGCAGCTTTGATTATTCTGGAAAAAAATACGGGAAAGTATGGAATCAAGCTGGGCTGCCATCCTGATTTTGGTGTTGCTATGGAAAGAACATTTACAGAAGCGGCACAAGGACAGGATATTTATCAATACTCCGGAAGAAGTATCATTGATTTTTATAATTGTGGTGTAGAGGAAGAAACTAATATGTACAATACGTATAAAGTTGGAAAAGGACAGTTTCCGTATCAGGTTTTTGGGACAGATTCGGATTATCCTTTTACACCTGTAAGGGATGTTTCTGAATTGGACAATGCCACACTTATGAAACAATGGTGTGCGGAAATTTTAGAGGAGGGCTACGATATATTGATTAGGGATGTATCGTATCTGGGCTTTCCATCAGTGCACATTATTATTCCGGGATTATCCGAGATGACAGAGGCAATGGATATTAATTACCGCACATACAATACCAGACATTATGTGTGCGGTCTGTTGATGAATCCGGAAAAGATAACGCATGAAAACACAAAGTACATTATTGCAACAATGGAATATTTTATGCCGAGTATTCTGGAAAATTCGATAGAAACGTACTATCCATGGTATAACAAAGGTGATCTGCCATTTGCAAAATCGGGAATGGGAAGTTTATACATGATTGCCATGTGTTATGTAATTGAGAAAAACTATTGTGAGGCTGCAAAGACGATTTCTAATCTTCTTAATATTTTAGAAGATGAAAATAACGATTGCAGAGAGGATTTAGAAACAGTTCATTTTTGCAAAGGGGTTTATTACTATCTGAGTGCTATGGATGTATTTCATGATACAGAAAAAGTGAAGTGCTATCTGGAACTTATTATGGACAAAGCATTGACAGAGAAAATTTTTGATATTTTTGAAATACCTGAAAAGGTTATTGTAAAACAATATCCGGCGTTTCAAAAGGTTATCAGTGAAATACAGAGTATGGAAGCTGACAGTGCTTATTTCCGTGCGCAGGAAAGTCTGAAAAAAGCACAGGTCGAAAATCCGATTAATCAAATGTCACTCGCCAATATTTTGGACAATGATGCAGAATGGAGGGAGAAAAATGGGAAACAAAGTGCATGAACTGGGCTTGCTTTTGGATGAAGAGGTTGAAATGTTGATGCAAGAAGCAGATTGTAAGAGCGTTTCTGGTGAAAGTAAAAGTGCAGCGGCTGGAGGTGCAGCAGCAGGTGCGGGTGCAGGAGCTGGAGGAGCAGCAGGAGCTGCGGCATCAAAGTAACCGGTAGTAAAGATATGCAGGAGGTATGCACATGGAAAATAGAAATGAATTAGATTTAGGTCTGATGACAACTGAAGATATGAAAAGCGTAGAAAAAGTGTTTGAAGAACAAAATGATACCGAAATGCGTTCAGCATCAGCAGTGGCAGCAGGAGCTGGAGGAGCGGCCGGAGGAGCTGGAGGGGCATCGGGAGCAACGGCAGCCAAAGCATAAAAACAGAAAGGGAAGAATGATGATGGAAAATGAAGGTCTGATTACGCAAGAGGATATAGACATGATTTCAAAAAATTCTGCAGCTGGAGATTTTGAAAAGAAAGAGGAAATGAAATCCTTGTCAGGAGGGGCAGCGGCCGGGGGAGCAGCCGGGGCCGCAGGAGGAGGAGCAGCAGGAGCTGCCGCAAAATAACGTCAGAAAAGATAAAAGGTATTGCAGGGAGTGTACAGCAATACCTTTTAAAAGTTGTTAAAGAATGAGGGGGATATTTAACATGAGTAAGTTATCTGACAGACATTATAAAGAAAAACAACCGGAAGAAACGGTTGGACAGATTCAGAAAATTCTTAAAAATCTGGAGATTAATGTTACTGAAAAATGGCAGAAAAAAAGCAGCATTGGAACTTATGCACTGCGGTTAAAGATAGAAAATATGGATATAGGTGTGAACGGAAAGGGAATCAATAAAATCTATGCACAGGCAAGTGCATATGCAGAACTGATAGAAAGATTGCAGAATGATTTATTGGGAGATTTAAATGTAACTGCATTACCGTCAAAGTATCCTTTTCAATTGTATTATGATGAGGTGTTTCAATCATCGAAAGAACTTGTAACAAACCACAATTCATACATTGATATGTATTTTAGTGGAAGAAAAATGAATGGGGCTGCTGCAGACAATAAAATAAAGCATTTCCAACAATTACAAAAATTAGACGAAATGTATTATGGAATTCATGACAGGTATCTTACAATTCCTTATTACAGCTGCAGGGAAAAAAGATTGGTGTATCTGCCTAGAAATGTTTACAGATTATCCTATGGCAGTAATGGAATGAGCGCAGGGAATTCTTTTGAAGAAGCAATGGTTCAAGGAATGTCTGAAATTATAGAGCGGTACGTACAGAAAAAGATTATAAAAGAAAGAATTTCGCTGCCGGATATTCCTGTGGAATATATAAAGAAATATCCGCATATATATGAAATGTTCCGGAAGTTAGAACAGAAGCAGGAATATAAATGCTGGCTGAAGGATTGCTCATTGGGAGGAATATATCCCGTTGCTGCATTCATTATTCTGGAAAAAAACACAGGAAGGTATGGAATTAAGCTCGGATGCCATCCGGACTATGGGATTGCAATGGAAAGAGCGCTGACAGAAGCAGCGCAGGGACAGGATATTTTATTATATTCACAGCGTAGTCCGTTTGACTTGTACAATAAAAATGTATTTGATGGTATGAATATATATAATACATACAAAACAGGTGCAGGAAAGTATCCGTATCATATTTTTTCACCGGAGCCTGCATATGAGTTTCATGAAACGCAGTCTGTAGAGCATATGACAAACCGTGATATCATGAATGACTGGTGTAATAAGTTTATTGAAAAGGGATATGATATATTTATCAGAGACGTTTCATATTTAGGATTTCCATCAGTACATATTATCATTCCCAAGATATCAGAAATGTTTGAAGCAGATGATATAAGATACCGTGTTTATAATACAAGATTCTATGTTTGTGAATTATTAAAACAACCTCAGAATATTAATAAAGAAAATGTAAAATATATAATTGCTGTGCTGGAATATTTTTTGCCAAGTGTGCTTGAAAATACAATTGACACATATTATGGCTGGTGTAATAAAGATGCCATTCCATGTGAAAAATATGGAATGGGTGTAATTTATCTGATTTCTATGTGCTATGTAGTGGAAGAAAATTATAAACAGGCAGCGGATTATATGAAAATGATACTTTCCCAATTAGAAAATGAGTCTGGTACGTATCAGGTGGATAAACAGGATATTGCATTTTATAAGGCAGTATACTATTATCTGAGTGGCTTAGATGCAGGTTTGGAAAAAGAAGAAATTCAGTATTATATTTCAAGCTTTTTTTATGAAGAACTCAGTACAAAGGTATGCCGTTTGTTTGTAAATACTGAAAAAATAATTGCGTGTCAATATCCGGAGAAAAAAGCTTCTGATACAGAATATGACACAGAGAAATTGTTGGGTGAAATCAGGGACAAGCTTAAGAAGGCACAGTTAAGCAGTAAAATAAACCAGCTGGATATTCAAAAAAAGTTGGAGGAGAAAAAATAGTGGAGCATTCAATTATCACAGAGTGTCTGTGCAAAAGTTTTGGTGAAAAACAAGTTTTAAACAGTATCAGCCTGAAGGTAAAAAAGGGAGAAATATTTGGATTGCTGGGACCGTCAGGCGCCGGTAAAACGACATTTTTAAATATTTTAACGGGACAGATTCAAGCGGATTCCGGAAAAGGACTGATATTTGGACAGAATATCAGGGAGTTTACGGCTCAGATGTATACACGGATAGGGATGCTATTGGATAACTGTGGTTTATATGCAAGATTATCCGGTTATCAGAACCTTAAAATCATGTCAATTATATACGGATTGTCTGACGATGAAATTATTGAGGTGCTCAAAGAAGTTGAATTACTGGCGGATAAAGATAAAGCAGTGTTTAGAATGTCAAAAGGAATGCAGCAAAGACTTGCATTTGCAAAGGCGATTCTAAATAAACCTGAGATTTTGTTTTTGGATGAACCGACAACAGGACTGGACCCAGTAACCACCGGATATATACACAACATGATAAAGAAACTGGCAGAGAAAGGGACAACCATTATATTGACAACACATAATATGGATGAAGCTGCAAAATTGTGTGATAATGTGGGAATGCTGTATGAAGGCAAAATTGTCGAATACGGTAATCCACAGGAATTATGTTACAGGTACCGGGTTGAAAATTTATTCAGAGTAATATCAAATGATGATGAAGAAATTTACATTGAAAATAATGAATCAGGCAGGAAAAAAGCCGCGGAAATGCTGGTTCATAATGAAATAAAGAGTATTCATACCGTAGAAACAACACTTCAGACAATATTTGTAAAATTAACGGGAAAGGAGCTGGAAAATGAATCGTCATCATATTAAGGCTGTTATGTATAAACAATTTTGTGATACATTAAAAAATAAATTATTACTGCTTCTGATTTTTATGTATCCTGTGCTGGCTTATATCTTTTACTTTTTGCTCAAGGATACGCAGGAAGCAGTGAATATAGTGATTCCTATTTTTATAACCATGCATATTATTATGGCACCGATTGTATGTATGTCGAGCATTATTTCTGAGGAAAAGGAAAAAAATACGATAAAAGTTCTTCTTTTTTCGGGCATAAGAAGCTATGAATATTTATTGGGAGTAGCAGGTGTATTAATGGGAATTCTGATTGTCAGTGTAATACCGTATTTATTTATCTTAAAATTTGATACAGAACAGACACTGTTGTTTTTCTATTTTATAATTTTAGGATTTGTATGTTCCATGCTGCTGGGGAGTGTGATAGGCATTATGTCAAAAAACCAGATGAGTGTGGGAACAATTTCTTCCCCATTATCAATGTTCATAGGCCTTTTGCCGATGGCATCTATATTCAATGATTCTGTAGATAAAGCGTCCAAGATATTATATTCAAAAAGAATTTATGATGTGGTGTATTCATTTATGGGTGAAATGAAAACGGACATCGGAATAGATACAGGTGTGTGTGTTGCCAATATGGCCGTGTTAATTTTAGTATTTTGTTTTGTATATACAAAAAGCGGGAAAATGAGTCAGTAGAAAGAGCAGGTGTGTGATGATATGTGTAGTGAAATCAAAGAAATTTTGGGGAATCTCTCTTTTTGAAGTAGAAAAGCTCTTTAAAAATAAAAGATTTACAAAAGTGTCTGACCGGATACTTGTACATATGACAGTACCGTTGTTTTTGGCAGGTGTTTATTGTAATGCGGATGAAATAAAAAAAATGATTGTTCATCCGCCGGGAATATCAAAGCAGTATGCCGGTTTTGTGGTTTTTTTCAGTATAGCTGTTTTTATAATGAGTTTAATGATGCATGAATTAGGGCATACAATGATTGCAATATCCAGAGGGGTATGTGTGTCTGAAATTGGAATTGGTATAAAGGAAGGAATATTTCTGGCATATACCAAAATGCTGCAGCTGGAAAAGCTGGAAAAAAAGAAAGATAAAATATGTATCTGCTTCGGCGGCATATTGATGAATGTGTTTTTGTTATCAGTGGCATTAATAATAAATGGATTATGGTGGGAGAGTATCATTTTAAAAATAGTTATTTGTGTGAATCTGTTGGTAACACTGTTTAATTTTTCAATCTATTTTCATAGTGATGGTGCTGATGTGCTTAAATGTCTTTTGGCATCAAAAGCGGACAGTAATGAGTCGTCTAATGTAAAGTATATTGTGGCTTTTTCAGCGGTGCTTTATAATCTGATACTCCCGGTGACTGTAATCGTTTGTTTTGTTTTACGCAACATGTGAATATGTAAGGAGGGGCGGATGGATATTATATTTATCATTTTATGCAGTATTATTTTTTTAAGTCCGTATGCTTTGGTGTCTAAAGTTCTGGCAGGGATGATTCTGGTGGCTTTATTTGAAATTATTTCTAAAAATACAAATACAATAAAGCTGTTTGGAAGAATTATTATTGCTGCGTGCTTTACGGCAGCACATTTTGTATATACATATGTAACAGGTGATTATGTAAGTTTGAGAAATAGTATTATGATTGCATTGTTAATAAATTCTGTTATGAGTGTATATATTCTAACGCTGCTGATGATTGTTGAACTGTTAAAAAAGCTTACTTTTCACAATGTATAAAATTTTGTACAGATATTAAATTGATATTAATAATTTATTATGATACTATAAAATAGTAATAAAATTGATAAACTATTAGGAGGAAAGATGAAAAAGGTACTAAAAGAGACGAAAGCATTACGGCTTTTGTTACTGTCTGTATTCCTGGTTTCTTTTTTTGCAATGCCTGTCTTTGCGGTCAGCCAGAACCAGCAGGGTGTTGTTGCGAATTTAGTGACGGATAAAACCAGCTATGAAGCAGACGAAACCATTACAACAACAGTTACAGTAACAAATAATGGAACAAATGTTTTGAAAAATGTTCATATTCAATACGATATTCCGGAAAAATATGAACTGGCAAATGGTTCGAAAAATGAAGATACATTTGAATCTGTTGCACGCGGTGATACGGTGAAATTAACCGGTCAGATTAAGAAGTCAAATGTTGTAACAGTGACTCCGGCTCCGGACAATTCCCAGCCGGCTGAGAATACGGAAACAGTTGAAAATGTAGATGTGACACAGGATAACGGTACAGCAGCTAATACATTTGACAGCCATATGTATGTATTATTTATGGTGTTATTTATACTGAGCGGTTCTGTCCTGGCAGCTGGTGCTGTAAAGAATAAAAAGCTCAGAAAAGTATTATCTGTTTTCTTCTGCTTTTTCATGGTATTCTCAATGCTGGATTTATCAGCGGTAAACGCCAAAGCAGACACCGTTGCAGAATCCACGATGAATCTTAACCGGACGATTACAGTTGATGGCAATGAACTGGAATTAAATGCACAGATTCGTTTTAATGCAGTTAATGAGGACACAAATACTGTATTTGATGAAAGCAAGACCTATACAAGAGGTGAATGGGTTACACTTCTTCTGGATAAATTAAATGCTCCGCTGATGTCAGCAGATCAGATTGATTATTACTATTTAGACAGCTTAAACTCAGCAACAGGAACAGCAGTAGAAACAGCGAATGCATACGGATTTTTACCGGTTCCTGATGTTGAAGATTTAGAGCAGGATATTCCTCTGTTTTACCCGGATGAACCGTGTACAAGAGAATTTGCAGCTTACACGGCGGTTCATGCAATGGGCTTTAACGGCGAGAATACAATTGCAATGGATGACTGGTCTGATGCAAATCAGGTGAAGTATAAAGATGAAATTAAAATTGCACTTGTAAATAACTTCTTATACTTAACAGATAACACATTCTATCCGCAGAAAACCATTACCGGGGCGGATGTAAAGAGTATTTTCTATGCAATTGATGATTTGAATGATTCCATTAAGCTGAGCAAAGACCAGACTTATGACCATTCAGAAATTCTGGATTCTGTTGTAAATGTGGCAGCAGATCAGGCAGCGGATTATTCCGTTGTAAAAAATGGTGATGTTTACGAAGTAACACTGCCAAACAAGAAGACAACAGACGGCATCAAAGTCGATGATGTCATCCGTTTACCGGAGAGTACTGAATATGCAACCGGTTTAATGTTAAAAGTCGCACAAATCAGCCAGTCCGGCGATTCGGTAAAATTAGTCTGCACAGTTCCTGAACTGGCAGAGATTTATTCAAAATTAGACCTTGCAGAGCTTGGTTTGCCGTCAGTTGACAGTTTTGTGGCAGCAGAAGGCGTAACCTGCGAATATAACAGCAATGGTTCAATTACAGCAGATGATTCCGGCTTGTATCCGCTTTCTATCAATGCAGGCGGAAGTACAGAGATACCGGGAACACTGGAATTTACAATTGCAGAAAAGGAAATTACAGATAATCTGAAGGTTTCCGGTTCTGTTGAAGTTGAAATTCCGGACATAACCTGTATCGCAAAGGCAAATGTCGGCTGGAGAGGTGTTGATGTTGATGAATTTACATTATCAATATCAGAAAAGATTAAGATTGCGAGTCAGTTAGAACTGACACTTGCAGAATCCGGTTATGAATTAACCAACAGCAACGGTGCAACCCGTTTTGAATCAGGTAGAATCGAAATCGGACGTCTGCCAATCCGTATCGGTGCGACAGGACTTTCATTTGATATTGTATTCTTCTGCAATGTATCAGCAAAGGGTACAGCAAGCATTACATACACCATTAACAGCACACAGGGATACCAGTATAAGAACGGGGCTTCCCGCGCAATCTTTGATTTTTATGATTCATTAGATTTCATGGAAATTAAGGCTAGCGGAACAGCCGGTCTTGGTTTGTCAGGTGTTCTTTGTGCATTCAACCTGATTGATTTAGCAGGATATGCAGGAGAAGCCGGTATCGGTTTTAACGGTTCATTTACACCGCACATTCTTGCAACAGATACTTTATACTGTGGGGATATGACCTTATATGCATATGCAAAATCGGGAATTGATCAGGAAACAGTCGTTGGTAAATTCTTAAATGATGTATGCCATTACACATTAGAATTCCAACACTTAGACAATGATTCAAGTAATCCGTTTAAAGCAAAATTCCATGTGGAAAACGGCCGTGTTGTACCGGAATGTACATTTGGAACAGGAGAACTGAAAGGTCTTATCGCATCAGCTGATGAAAATGAACCGATAGCAGGTGCCAGAATCCGTATATACAGCGGTGAAACACTTGGTGAGAATTTAGTCAGAACAATTTATACGGATGAAACAGGTAATTATTCAGTTGATAATTTAACAGCAGGAACATACAGTATTGAAATTGCTGCAACAGGTTATAAGAAGTATGATATGCAGGTAGAAATCACTGAAAACGCAACGGTATACAATGAAACCCTGTTAATGATCGGCAGAAACGGTGAAGACGGTGTCGGAACAGTTACCGGTGAATTAAAAGATGCGCTTACCGGTTTACCGATTCAGGATATGACATACAATATCCGCAAAGACTGGAACAATACAACCGGAGCAGTTCTTGAAACAGGTACATTTGATGCTTCAACTTACGAATTGTCTTTAAACCCTGGTAACTATACATTAGAGATTATCAAGGAAAACTACATCACAAACCACATTAATATTGCGGTCGTTTTAGATGAAACAAAGACATATAATGTGACATTGTCACCGGAGAACAGTTCAATTGATACCGACAATTTAAGAATTGTATTAACATGGGGCGAATACCCATGGGATCTGGATTCACACTTGTACGGAAAAGATAAGCTGACAGATTCAAGTGTATTCCATACCTGTTACTGGGCAAAGAATTATTATCAAGGTTCAACAGCAATTGCAAAACTGGATGTTGATGATACAACAAGCTATGGTCCGGAAACAACAACGATTTATGAATTAAATGATGACATGAAGTATAGTTATTATGTTCATGATTTCACCAACGGATATTCATCAAGCAGTACGGCAATGGCTGCATCCGGCGCAAAGGTTCAGGTGTATGCAGGAAATGTATGCTACTTTACTTTTAATGTACCAAATGAAGGTGGTACATGGTGGCATGTATTTGACTATGATCCGGCAACGGATGCATTAACACCGGTTAATGCAATGAGCTATTCAAACTAGTTCGTAGTTACTTATGGGAAAAATGGGCTGCAACGGCTCATTTTTCCTGATTGTTTTTTAAAATATAATTGGAGGGAGTATGCATGACAGTATCGGTAGATAAAAAAACACTTAAAATAATATTTTCAATCTGTGTGCTGGCGGTTGCAATCTGTATCGCAGACTGCGTATCGGAAATTCGTGCCACAGCAGATTATTCCAAGGCAGATGGAACACTGGTATCAATTGACAGGAGTATAGATTTGGGTTTACAAAATAATTCTAAGACAGATATAATCAGATATAAAGTGTATCAATATCAGGTCAATCAGCAGGAATACACATGTCAATATAGAACGTACGTCTTATTTCAACCTAAAATCGGAAGCCATAAAACCATCTATTATTCTTCTTTAAATCCCAACCAAGTCAGAGATGAATTTAAAATACAAACTGCAAAAGCGGGTGTTGTTTTCTTTGCTTTTTTTGGAATTATGATGCTGGTATTTATGAAAAAGGCGGGCGAAAATGAATAAGCGGTCAAAACTCATTGTATGCGGTATTGCAGTAATTGCGGTTTTATGTATGGCTTTACCGGTCCTTTTTCATGGTACGTCAAATGAATGTAAAATAACCGGTGTTTCAGCAGCAGACAGCAGAGATCATTCTGTGGATACGTATACGGTTGAACAGGATAAGAAAAAATGTAGTGTTTCATTTTCAGATACGGCGGTCATAGATACAGCGTTTACTGCAGAGGTGTCTACAGATGAACCCTATATCATAGAATTGACAGTCCGTGATTCACAGCTGCCGGAATACAGGGAAATTAAAGATGAGAATGTGGCAATGAATACAGCGCAGACGGCGGCAAAATATAACGCGGACGATTCTGTAATGAAAAGGGTCGTGTATCCGCAGAACCGGCAGCTTCATTTTTTGGTAACAACGCAGTATAAAGAAAATGTCAGCGGTTTTATCGGATATTCTTCCATAAAAGTCATCCCGGTCAGTAAGTCAAAAGAATATAAGCTTGTGACAAGCCCGGATAAAACGGTTGAATTTATTATAAAAGCAGATGATTTTTCTAAAGAAGAAACAGACAAACTTTCTACGTGGTCAGAGGACTTACAGCTTTACAGACAGCAGCTGTATCAATTAACCGGTGAGCGGCAGCCGTATGACGGAAAGACAATTTTTGATTTTACAGAACAAATAGACTATTATGGTCTGGCAGGCAATCCGATTTTTATGAACAGCAGCAATCTTACAAAAGATTTGTCTACAGATAAAAGTGTATGTATATGGAAATATATCCATGAAATGAGCCATACATTTGACGGGATTGAAGGTTCACAGATTGGGAATACATGGAATTTTGATTCTGAGCTTTTTGCAAATTTAAAAATGCTTTATGTAATGGAGAACAACGGATTATCCTTTCAGGACAGCAGTGAAAAAGGAGCAGATGCATATTTAAAATATTCGGCCGGTAATACCTTAAAAAACGGTATTTACAGTTCAGACGGTTTCTTATACCTTTTGATATGCAGGCTGCGGGAGGTACAGCCGGATTACTGGAACAGTTTACAGGCTGTTTTTTCAAATGCACACGATTCTTTCAATGAAACAGAAAGCAGTACGGCTTCAGAACGGTTTATAAATTTCTTTTCCCTTTTGCATCAGGAGCTGGGGGTGAATATACTCTCTGCATTTTCAAATGCAGAAAAAAAGGCAGTCATTAATAAATATGGTAATGAGATCACATATTTATTTGATTAAAGTTATTGCTAAGTTAAAAAGTCAGATAGGGCAGATGTAAAAATGGGATAAAGGGAAGAAGGAGCAGTCGTGACAGAAGACAGAAAAGAGAACTAAAAAATTAAATCATTTACAATTTCTTCCGATATATCTATTAAACAAAGGGAAAAACGGTCGAAACGGATTTTGACCGGTGTATTTAGCAGTAGTCAGGGAGGAAATGAATATGATATCAAGTTATACCGGCGTAGTAGAAAACGCAGCATCTACAAGTGCTGCCGCAGTGGAAGCAAAAAAGAAGACAGAGCAGACACAAAATGAAAAGAGCGGCAGTGTTTCAGGAAAAACCATAGGCAGTCCGAAGCTCAGTAAAAAAGCGGCGGATTATTATGAATCTTTAAAGAAAAAATATTCCAACATGGATTTTATTCTTGTCAGTGAAGACAAGAAGGAGCAGGCAAAGGCGCAGGCTTCCAGTTATGCCAATGCCAGCAAAATGGTTGTCTTAATTGACGAAGACAAAGTAGAGCGGATGGCAGAAGATGAGAATTACCGCAAGCAGTATGAAGCCATTATTGCAAATGCGGCAAGCGGTATTTCACGGTTAAAGAGCAGTCTGGAATCCAGCGGTGCCAACGTCAAAGGCTTCGGTATGCAGGTCAATGACGGCGGAACGGCAACTTATTTTGCGGTATTGGAAGAATCCTCTGCGGCACAGCGGGAACGCATAGAAAAGAAAGCAGCAGAGAAAAAGGCAGAGAAAAAAGCTGCCGAAAAGAAAGCCGAGAAAAAGCACCAGAAAGAAAAGCTTGAAGAAGCAAGAAGCGAAAAGACGGAAAAAACAGATGTGTCAGATAAGACGGATACTGACAGCGGTACAGTGACGATTACGGCATCTTCTGTGGAAGAATTGCTGCAAAAGATACAGGATTATATGCAGCTGGCAAAAAGCGATACGGTTCTTACGGAAGCCGAAAAGAAGGTTGGACAGAATATCGACTTCTGCGGTTAGGAGCGGCATATGGGAACAGGGACAATTCAAAGCATGGTGGCGCTGTCGGCAATGCAGAACCAGTGGCAGAAAAAGAAAAATGATATCAATGCCGGAAAGACAAGCGAGCTGACCTCTGAACAGCGTGAATTGCAGATGTATCAGTCGCAGGCAGACGATATCCGTGAAGGTCAGAAACCGGCGGCAATCGACATTAAGCTGGCTTCGGGCAGCAGATTAAACGCTGAGGAAATCGAATATTTAAAAAAGCATAATCCGCAGGCTTTAAAGGATTACGAGGAAGAACAAAGAGAGCGCGAAAACTATAAAAGGCAGCTTAGAAACTGCCGCTCAAAGGAAGAAGTGGAACGTGTTAAGACAGCCAAAATGGGCGAGTTTTTGTCTTCTTGCAAAAGCATTGCCTCCAGTCCTTATATTCCAAAAGACCAGAAATGTGCAATGTTAAAAAAGCTGCTGCGGGAAGTAATGGGCATACAGGAAGAACATCAGGAATTTGTGGAATCAGCCCAGTATGCAATTCTGCCGGATGAAGATGAAGATACAAAGTCCAAAAAGACCGATAACAGCACCGATACCATATCCTCAGAGGATAACAGCAGGACAAAGGGAGAGGTAACGACAGACGATGAAGACCCGTTAGAAACAATCCGTCAGGCAATCGCGGCAAACGGAACCGTACTTGAAGCACCAAAGCAGAACGCGGCAGACAGTACGGATACCGAAAGCACGGCAGAAGCACAGCCGGAAAAAACAAAAGCCGGAACAGTCACGGTGATTGCAGACAGCGGTAACAGCGGTCATACAGGCACGGTAAAGACGGCAGGAAAAACAGCGGTTTTTGCAGGTGTGAGTGTCGATATCAGTATTTAACATTTAAACAAAAGCTAAGGGGAAAGTAAAAGGAGTTGAAAAATGTCTATAACGATTAAGATGAATCAGGACAATACCGGAATCCAGATGAGCGGTACAACAGCGGGACGAAACAAAACACAGGATACCAAGACGAGAAGCACTGTATTTGCTGGCGATTTAATGCTCGGACAGGGAAATCAGATTGAGCAGAAAAAGCAGACCGCAAGACGTCAGGCAATGAAACTGATTACAGATGCGTGGGGCAGGGATGAATTGGCTTCCCAGAGCATAAAAGATATGGAACAGCAGAAAGCAGACTATGTAGAGCAGATGCAGGAAGCCAAAGAGCATGAGAAAACCTTTGAAAAGGGCAAAAAGGAGCTTCAGGAGCAATACGGTGTAGCTGATGATTCACAGGAGCAGAAGGATTTGGAATTACTCGAAAAATTCCAGAATTATAAGAACGGCTCACATGATGAAAGCTTTACAAAGGAAGACGTTGACCGGTTAAAGGAATTGCAGAATCTTCCGCGTACAGAATATCAGGAAAAGGCACTCCGGTTAAACCAGATTGCCGGTTCAATGAAAGTAACTGCTTCCAATGCGAAGGATAAGCTGATTGAGCTGACAGATACAATCGCAAAGGCAAAGACCGATCAGGCAAAGTCACAGGATATGTTAAAAGCAGGCAGTGCAGCAGATGATATTTTGGAAGCTTCCAACAAAGAAATCATGGGGCTGCTCATTCAGGACGGAAAAGAGCATATCGACAAAGAGCAGGAAGAAGCGCAGAAGAAAGCCGAGGAGCAGAAAGAGAAGCGTGACGAACAGCAGGAGCGCATTGATGAGGCAAAGCAGGAGAGGAAAGAGCAGGAAGAACTCATCAAGGGTCAGGCGGAGGCAGACAGTGCCGAGCAGGATTTATCCCTCCAGCGCAAGACAACAAACAATGTCGAAGCTGCACAACAGAATATCCGCAATATTCTTGAGGATAATAATCTGCTGGCAGAAGACTTAAAGGGAATTAAAATTGATTTTAATTTCTAAAAAATAATTTGAATATCAAAATACTATTGACAAAGGAAAAGTTTTCCTGTATAGTAACAACTAGTTTGAGAGTCAAACAAAAAGCTTTTACGGATTTCGTTTGACTCTTAAATTTTTAGATTAATATTTTGATTATCAAAAAGTAAGATGTTCAAAACGAAAATCTGAAGAAACGAAACAGAATTTTAAAGAAGGAAAATGTCAAAGCTGCGGGCCATTTTCCGGGAAAAAGAAAACGCGGCACAGAGGCAGATATGAATACGAAAATAATAGGAACGGGAAGTGCTGTTCCGTCAAGGGTGCTTGACAATGCAGAACTTTCAACATTTTTGGATACCAGTGATGAGTGGATTCGCACCAGAACCGGAATCCGAAGCCGTCATATCGCACAGGAAGGTCAGACTGCATCAGCGCTTGCGGCACAAGCCGCGAAAAAGGCGATAGCAGATGCCGGGATAGCGGCAGAGCAGATAGAAGCCATTATCGTTGCGACTTCAACGCCTGATTACATATTTCCGAGTACGGCAAATCTTGTCCAACAGGAGATTGGGGCAGAGCGCGCGGCATGTTTTGATTTAAGCGCCGCCTGTACAGGATTTTTGTATGCAATGAGTGTGGCAGATGCCTATATTAAAGCGGGCATGTACAAAAAGGTACTCGTTATCGGTGCGGAAGTGATGTCGCAGGTGGTGGACTGGAAAGACAGAAGTGTCTGTGTGCTGTTTGGTGACGGCGCAGGTGCGGTTGTTTTAGGTGAAGACAGCAGCGGAAAAAGCATTTTCAGACTGCATAGCGACAGCGGTAGTGCACAGGCTTTGACACTGGGAAAAGAAAATGCGGTGCATATGAACGGACGGGAAATTTTCTCTTTTGCAGTTCGGAAAGTACCGGAGTCTGTTAAAGAAGTGCTAGAAGAATCGGAAACGGCAAAGGAACAGGTAAAATATTTTATTTTACATCAGGCAAATGCAAGAATGATTGAAAGTATTGCAAAGCGGCTGGATGTACCGGTTGAAAAATTTCCGATGAATCTGGAAACCCACGGAAATACTTCAGCGGCAAGCATACCGGTTCTTTTAGACGAATTAAACAGACAAAACCGCCTGATACCGGGCGATGTGTTGATCCTGTCCGGATTTGGCGGCGGATTAAGCTGGGGCAGTGCATTGCTGGAATGGCACAAATGACAGGCAGAATATGCGTAGATTACAAGAGAATATCAAAAATATATTGTAGTAGAATGGAGATTAAAAAGATGTTAGAAAAAATGAAAGAAATTATCGCAGGACAGTTAAATGTAAACGCAGAGGATGTAAAGCCGGAATCACGCTTCAAGGAAGACTTAAATGCAGATTCACTGGATTTATTTGAACTGGTAATGGCACTGGAAGACGAATATTCCGTAGAAATTCCGTCAGAAGAACTTGAAAAGTTATTAACGGTACAGGATGTCTGTGATTATTTAAAAAATCACGGTGTAGAAGCTTAAAAAGCAGTGAGGTAAAAAGGCAGACAACGTTTATAAAGATGTTCGGAGATGAGAAAATATGCAGACAAGAATTACAAAACTGCTTGAAATTGAATACCCGGTCATTCAGGGGGGTATGGCATGGGTCGCAAATGCGGCGCTTGCGGCAAATGTTTCAAAAGCGGGCGGCATCGGATTTATCGGGGCGGCAAATGCACCGGCAGAATGGGTACGGAGTGAAATCCGCAGGGCAAAAGAGATTACAGATAAGCCAATCGGCGTGAATGTTATGCTGTTAAGTGAGCATGTAGACGAAGTGGCACAGGTTGTAGCCGAAGAAGGTGTAAAAGCCGTAACGACAGGAGCCGGTAATCCTGCAAAATACATGAAACAGTGGAAAGAAGCGGGAATTTGTGTAATTCCTGTGGTTGCTTCTGTTGCAATGGCAAGAATGATGGAACGTGCGGGCGCAGATGCGATTGTTGCAGAGGGCATGGAGTCCGGCGGTCATATCGGTGAGCAGACAACAATGTCCCTGCTCCCACAGGTTGTCGATGCGGTATCGGTTCCGGTTATCGGTGCAGGCGGCATTGGTGACGGCAGAGGCATGGCAGCGGCATTGATGCTGGGTGCGGAAGCGGTACAGCTAGGAACGCGTTTTATCGTTGCAAAGGAATCCACCGTCAGTCAGGCGTACAAAGACCGTGTGATTGGCGCAAAGGATATTGATTCCGTCGTTACGGGAAGAAGCACGGGACATCCGGTGCGCTCCCTTAGAAATACAATGACACGCCAGTATCTTGAAATGGAAAAAAACAATGTATCCTTTGAAAAATTGGAACATCTGACACTGGGTGCACTGCGCAAAGCTGTTGTAGACGGTGATGTTGCCATGGGAACGGTCATGGCTGGTCAGATTGCAGGTATGATAAAAAAAGAACAGACCTGTGCAGAAATTATTCAGGAAATTGTGCAGGAAGCAAAAGAAACGATAAAAAAATGCAGTATCTTTGCGGAAGATTCGTGCGGAAATGAGGCAGAACATGCGTAAAACAGCATTTCTCTTTCCGGGACAGGGCGCACAGAATGTCGGAATGGGACGTTCTTTTTATGAAAAATATGATGCCGTCAGACAATATTTTAAAACGGCACAGGAAGTGACAGGCATTGATGTTGCGTCACTTTGTTTTGAAGAAAATGAAGCTTTAAATCAGACCGAATACACGCAGATTGCCATGTATACAACAGAATGTGCGATACTGAACGTTTTACAGGAAAAAGGGATTCCGTACGAAGCGGCGGCAGGACTTTCACTGGGAGAATATGCAGCACTGACGGCAGCAGGGGCTTTGTCTTTTAAGGACGGCTGTTACGTAATCCGCAGACGCGGCATTTATATGGAACAGGCAGTACCGGAAGGTCAGGGCAGTATGGTGGCAGTGTTGGGACTTAGTGCCAAACAGACGGAAGAAGTATTAAAAACATCACTGGACACTGCAAAAATCGGCATTGCCAATTATAATTGTCCGGGGCAGATTGTCATTTCCGGCGAAAAAGGCGAAGTGGAACGGGCGGCAGAAGTTTTAAAGCAGGCAGGCGCAAAAAGAGTGGTGCCGTTAAGGGTCAGCGGACCGTTTCATTCCCCGTTGCTTTACGGAGCGGGAGAACAGCTTCAAAAAGAACTCGAAAAGATTTCATTTAACAAAATCAGGATACCTTATATTGCCAATCTGACGGCGGAATATGTAACGGACAGCAAAGAAATTTCGGAACTGTTAAGAAAGCAGGTTTATTCACCGGTACGCTTTGAACAGACGTTACGTAAGTTAATCACGGACGGCTTTGACACATTTATAGAAATCGGACCGGGAAGAACACTAACCGGATTTGTAAAAAAGACGGCAAAGGAAATGCAGTGTGAAGGAATCACCTGTATCAATATTGAAAAGGAAGAAGATTTATCACAGCTTATCACAGAATAGTCAGGAGGGCATCATGCAGGAAATGAACGGACAAATTGCGCTGGTAACGGGCGCAGGCAGGGGAATCGGCAGTGCGATTGCGAAAAGCCTTGCCAAAGAAGGTGCAACTGTGATTGTAAATTATGCAGGAAATGCACAGGCGGCACAGGATACGGTAGATAGTATTTTAAAAAACGGCGGCAGTGCGGAAAAATATCAGTGTGATGTGTCAGACTTTGCGGCTGTCGAGGAAATGATAAAATATGTCGTACAAAAATATGAAAAAATCGACATTTTAGTAAATAATGCAGGAATAACAAAGGACGGACTGCTTCTTAGAATGTCAGAACAGGATTTTGAACAGGTGCTTGCAGTCAATCTTGGAGGAACATTTCACTGTATCCGCCATGCGGCAAAATATATGATAAAGCAGAGAAGCGGCAGGATTATCAATCTGGCATCGGTTGTCGGTCTGACAGGAAATGCAGGACAGGCAAATTACGCGGCATCCAAAGCCGGTGTTATCGGGCTTACAAAATCTGCGGCAAAAGAACTGGCATCCAGACAGATTACAGTCAACGCGATTGCACCGGGTTATATTGACACAGATATGACAGCTGTGCTTTCTGACAGTGTAAAGGAAAGTGTACAGTCATCAATTCCTTTAAAACGCATGGGAACGGCGCAGGATATAGCACAGGCGGCGGTATTTCTGGCTTCGGATAAGGCATCGTATATTACCGGACAGGTGCTGTCAGTCAACGGCGGCATGGTATAGACGATATTGTTTCTAAACGAAGGTAAAGCAGTTTTGAGGGGCAGATGAGCAGATTGGAGGAAGAAATGCAGAAAAGCAGAGTAGTTGTGACAGGAATGGGTGCAATTACACCGATTGGTTTGACCGTAGAGGAATTCTGGGAAAACGTAAAAGCACAAAAAGTCGGTATCGGTGCAATTACAAAATTTGATACAACGGATTTTAAGGTAAAGCTTGCAGCAGAAGTAAAAGGCTTTGATGCACAGGCATATATGGATTTTAAACAGGCAAAACGTATGGAATTGTTCAGTCAGTATGCGGTAGCGGCGGCAGGACAGGCAATTAAAGATGCCGGACTGGATATGGAAAAAGAAGACGCATACCGCGTCGGAACGTCTATCGGTTCCGGAATCGGCAGCTTAGATGCCATGGAGCGTGAGCATAAAAAGCTGCTGGAGCGTGGACCGGGAAGGATTAATCCACTGTTAGTTCCGCTTATGATTACCAATATGGCGGCAGGAAATGTATCCATTGCATACGGATTAAAAGGAAAAAACATCAATGTGGTAACAGCCTGTGCGACAGGAACAAATTCTATCGGGGAGGCATACCGCTCTATCCAGTGCGGTGATGCAGATGTTATGGTCTGCGGTGGTACGGAAAGCAGTATTACACCGATTGGAATCGGAGGATTTACGGCACTTACGGCACTTTCTACAAGCACAGACCCGCTTAGGGCATCCCTGCCGTTTGATAAGAACAGAAACGGATTTGTTATGGGAGAAGGTGCGGGTGTTCTGGTACTGGAATCCTTAGAACATGCCAAGAAGCGCGGCGCGCATATATATGCGGAAATTGCCGGATACGGCTGTTCAAGCGATGCGTATCATATCACCTCTCCGGCGGAAGACGGAAGCGGCGCGGCACGTGCCATGACAAATGCCATGCAGGAAGCAGGCGTATTACCGCAGGAAGTGGATTATATCAATGCACACGGAACCGGTACACATCACAACGATTTGTTTGAAACGAGGGCAATTAAGCTGGCATTTGGCGAAGCGGCAGAAAATGTACCGGTCAGCTCCACCAAATCCATGGTCGGACACCTTTTGGGTGCGGCAGGTGCGGTAGAGCTGATTGCCTGTATCAAGTCGGTAACAGATGGGTATCTGCATCCGAATGTGGGGCTTACGGAAACAGAAGACGAAATGGATTTGCAGTATATTAAAGGAAAAGGCATTGAAACAGAGGTGAAGACGGTGCTGTCCAATTCCCTTGGATTTGGCGGACACAATGCAACGCTTCTTGTGAAAAAGTTTTCATAAAAGAAATGAGGCAGTTATGGAATTAGAGCAGATTTTAAAACTGATAGATGCCGTGTCGAAAAGCGCGCTGACAGGTTTTTCACTGGAAGAAGGAGAAACGAAGCTTACGCTTACCGCAGAACGCGTAAAAGAATTCAATCAGGTACAGCAGACAGGCGAGCCGGGTATACAGTCCGGCTGTATGCAGGCATCACAGGCAGGAAACCGGTCCGGTGTTTCCGAGGAAAGAACGCAGAGCATGACGACAGGAAATCCGGCAGCCATGGACGGATACAGCTTTACGGCGGCGGGCGGTGAATATCAGACCGATACGCAAAAAAATGAAAAGCAGGCAGAGGGTACAGTTGTTGCTTCGCCGCTGGTCGGCATTTTCTACAGTGCGCCGTCCCCGGAAGACGAACCATTTGTTACAGTGGGCGATACCGTAAAAAAAGGACAGACACTCGGTGTTATCGAAGCAATGAAGCTGATGAATGAAATTGAAAGCGAGTGTGACGGAATTGTCAAAGAAGTGCTGGTTGAAAACGGTGAAATGGTCGAGTTTGGACAGCCGCTGTTTATTGTAGGAGTGTGAAAATGCCATAAATCAAAGCATTTTCACACGGCACTTTGTGATGCAGACATCACAAAGATGCCCTGAGAAATCATCTGTGGAATGTGAAAATGCCATAAATTAAAGTCTTTTCACATGGTTGTTTGCTTCCGGGTGAAAGCAAACAACCCGAATAGTAGATGAGAAATCATCTGTGGAATGGAGAAAAATATGCTTACAACAAAGGAAATTATGGAGATTATTCCACACAGACATCCGTTTCTGCTGGTGGATACGGTGACGGAGTGTGAGCCGGGACAGCGGGCAGTCGGATATAAGTGTGTGACATACGATGAACCGTATTTTGCGGGACATTTTCCGGGAGAACCGGTGATGCCCGGTGTCTTACAGATAGAAGCCTGCGCACAGGTCGGAGCGGTGGCAATTCTGTCACTGGAAAAGAATAAAGGAAAGACAGCATACTTTGGCGCAGTAAATAACGCACGTTTTAAAAGAAAGGTTGTGCCGGGCGACAAGCTGAAAATGGAATGTGAAATTATTAAAAGCAAAGGTCCTGTCGGAATCGGAAAAGTGACGGCAAGCGTAGATGGAGAAACTGCACTTACCGCGGAATTGACCTTTATGATTGGCTAAACATGTAAAAATGTCTGCGGAAAGGAAAGAAGAAATGTTTCAGAAGTTATTGATTGCAAACAGAGGGGAGATTGCGGTGCGCATTATCCGGGCATGCCGTGAAATGGGCATCAAAACGGTTGCCGTGTATTCACAGGCGGATGCCGACGCACTGCATACCCAGCTTGCCGATGAAAGCATTTGTATCGGAAAGGCAGAAGCAAAGGACAGTTATCTGAATATGGAACGCATTTTAAGCGCAACGATTGCATCGGGAGCTGATGCTATTCATCCGGGTTTTGGTTTTTTATCTGAAAACAGCAAATTCGCTGCACTTTGTGAAAAATGTAACATTGCATTTATCGGTCCGTCTGCAAGGACAATCGAAGAAACCGGAAATAAATCGGAAGCCAGAAATGCAATGGTGCGGGCGGGTGTTCCGGTCATTCCGGGTACGAAAGAACCCATTTTTACGGCGGAAGCAGGCAGGAAATTTGCAGATGAAATCGGTTATCCGGTCATGATAAAAGCGGCACTTGGCGGTGGTGGAAAAGGCATGCGTGTGGTGCAAAACAGTACAGATTTTGAGAAAAATTTTCAAAATGCTCAGCGTGAAGCCGAAAATGGTTTTGGCGACAATTCCATGTATATTGAAAAATATATTGAACATCCAAAACATATCGAGTTTCAGATACTGGCGGATAATGAGGGCAATACGATTCATTTGGGTGAACGCGACTGTTCGGTACAGCGCAGACATCAGAAAATGATTGAGGAATCACCGTGTATCGCGCTGGACGAGGATTTGCGGGAACAAATGGGAGCAATGGCGGTTCGGGCGGCAAAAGCAGTCGGATACCGTAATGCCGGGACGGTGGAATTTCTTTTAGACAGCCACAGACAGTTTTATTTTATGGAAATCAACACGCGAATTCAGGTGGAGCATGGGGTGACAGAGCTTGTCACAGGCATTGATCTTGTAAAAGAGCAGATTCGCATTGCTGCGGGAGAGAAACTCGGACTGCGCCAGAGTGATATTCATCTGACGGGTCATGCGATGGAAGTGCGTATTAATGCCGAAAATCCGGATAAAAATTTTGCGCCGTGTCCGGGCACGATTCAGGAACTGCATATTCCCGGCGGAAACGGTGTGCGGATTGATACGGCAGTTTATCCGGGCTATATAATACCACCATATTATGATTCGATGATTATGAAAGTAATGGTATATGACAAAGACCGTGAATCAGCATTGAAAAAGATGAGAAGTACTTTAGGGGAAGTTATTATTGAAGGTGTAACGACCAATCTGGACTTTCAGTATGAGATTTTAAAAAATAAGGAATTTGAAAGCGGTGCGGTTCATACAGATTTTATTGAGAAAAATTTTGAAGAAACCGCTTAAAACGGGATTAATTTTAAAATAAAAGGCAGGGATAGAGTGTGCATTTAAAAGGATTATTTAAAAAGGAAAATCAGCCGGTGCGGCATCAGAATCAGGCGGAAGCGCCGAATGTCCCGGACGGATTGTATACAAAATGCGAAAGCTGTCATGAAATGATTCTGACGGAAGATTTTACGCAGAATGCTTATGTCTGCCCGAAATGCGGACATTATATGAAAATAGGCGCGTATGAGCGGATAAAAATGGTGTTTGATGCACAGACATTTGAAGAATGGGACGAAGAATTTACCGGCGGCAATCCCTGTCATTTTAAAGGATATGAAGAAAAACTTGGGGATTTACAGAGAGACACCGGTTTAAATGAAGCAGTGATTACCGGAAAAGGAAAAATAGACGGCATGGAAGCGGCAGTCGGAGTGTGCGATACACGATTTCTTATGGGAAGCATGGGATATGTCGTGGGTGAGAAGCTGACAAGGGCGATTGAGCGGGCAACGGTAGAAAAGCTTCCGCTGATAATATTTACCTGTTCCGGGGGCGCGAGAATGCAGGAGGGCATTGTATCACTCATGCAAATGGAAAAGACGGCGGCGGCGCTGAAAAAATTTGATGCGGCAGGCGGACTTTATATTACCGTGCTTACCAATCCGACAACCGGCGGCGTGACGGCAAGCTTTGCCATGCTGGGTGATATTATTCTTGCAGAACCGCAGGCGCTGGTCGGATTTGCAGGACCGCGTGTTATCAGACAGACCATAGGGGAAGAACTGCCGGAAGGATTTCAGCGGGCGGAATTTTTACTGGAACATGGATTGATTGATAATATCGTGGAACGCAGATTTTTAAAGCAGACCTTATCGACACTGCTGCGGCTGCATAAAAAGCCACAGGCAGAAACAATGAGCCGCTATCAGCAGTATTTAGATGACATATATGCAAAAAAAATTGATATTAAAAAAGAAGAAGCACTGTTGGCGGCAAAAAATGAAAAGAAGCAGTTGTCGGCATGGGAAAAGGTGCAGATTGCAAGAAGCGGTAAACGTCCGTCGGCGCTTGACTATATCGGCTATCTCACCAAAGATTTTTATGAACTGCATGGTGACAGGGTGTACCGTGATGACGGCGCGGTTGTAGGTGGTATCGCATTTTTTGGAAAACAGCCGGTGACGGTGATTGGACAGCAGAAAGGTGCAACGACAAAAGAGAATATTGTGCGTAATTTCGGAATGCCGTATCCGGAAGGATACCGTAAAGCACTGCGTCTGATGAAACAGGCAGAAAAATTTCACCGTCCGGTATTGTGCCTTGTGGATACACCGGGTGCATACTGTGGCATCGGTGCGGAAGAACGCGGACAGGGTGAAGCGATTGCAAAAAATCTGTTTGAAATGGCGGATTTAAAAGTGCCGGTGCTTTCGATTGTCATTGGAGAAGGCGGAAGCGGCGGTGCGCTGGCACTTGCGGCGGGAAATGAAGTCTGGATGCTGGAAAATTCGGTGTATTCAATTCTCTCACCGGAGGGCTTTGCATCAATTTTGTGGAAGGACGCATCCAAAGCAGAAAAAGCGGCGCAGGTAATGAAACTGACAGCACAGGATTTAAAGGAACTGGGCATTATCGAACAGATTCTGCCGGAATTTCCGGTTGTCAGCAGTGACAATATGAATCGTGTTACTTTATATATGAAGCGCAAAATCGCGGGATTTCTGGTGAAATATCAGCAGATGGGCGGTGAAGAACTGGCAGAACAGCGGTATCAGCGCTTCCGGGGAATGTAACAGGAAAGAAATTTATAAAAGGTATTAGCTATCTTCCTTAAAGTGGATTTGAGGAGGGTAGCTTTTTTATTGCAAAAGTAGATATATGAGGTGAGAATTAATTTAAGATGCATATTGGCTATTATTATGGATATATGGTTATTTTATAATAATAATAAATATGATATAAGTACAAAAAGTACATAATAAAAGTACAAACAGTACTTGACAAAAGTATAAAAGTACGTAACTTATAATTTGAGTAAATTTATAAATGCTATTTGGAGGTTGAAAATGGAAAGAGTTATATTTTGGAATAATAAAGGCGGAACTGGCAAAACTACATTAACATTTCAGATAATTAATGAATATGCTTTTCAAAATCCTGAAAAGAAAATATTAGCTATAGATGTTTGTCCTTAAGCAAATTTATCTGAACTTTTATTGGGAGGGTTAAATCAAGGAGGTAGTGAAGTTTTATTAATGAGGCAAGGTACAATCCAAAGAGCAACAATTGGTGGATATTTTCAATTGCGTTTGTCATCTCCTTATAGTGTGCCTTTGTTTAATCCTAGAGATTATTTAACAAAACCGCATGAATATAATCAGTATATACAAGATAATATCGATTTGCTTTGTGGAGATGCTATGTTGGAATTACAATCAAATGCTATTTCCACATTAGCGAATAATCAAATACCAGGAACTAATACATGGGTTGCAATTATAAATTGGTTAAACGATTTCATACAGCCAATCGAGAAAGATTACGATATGGTATTTTTAGACGCAAATCCAAGTTTTTCAATGTATACGCAAATAGCAATTGCGACTTCAACAAAAATGGTGTTACCAGTGATGGCTGATGATTCATCACGTAGAGCCATTCAAAATGCTTTTTCGTTGGTTTATGGATTAAAATTACCTTCTGAAATATATAGTAAATATGCTTTTGCAGAAAAATTAAAAGAAGTAGATATGCCATTACCAAAAGTTTATATGATATTAAAGAATAGATTAACTCAATATATGGGAGCGGCTTCTGCATATGCGACAGTGTTACAGGAAATTGATAATGTTGAAACAATTGTAACAAGGATGAGTAAAGAGTTATAGCGAAGTTGAAGAAAGTTATGGAAATATTTTAAAGTGAAAAATATTCCCATACAATAAAAATTAATTGACCAATATTGAAAATGAGCTTTTATAAATTTTAGGTAGTTTTCCCTTAACCTTATTAATAGCTTTTTGGAATAGAAATATATTTGTGTTGTAAAAAGCTATACATGGTGGTACACTATAAAAAACAAGGAGGTGCATACTATGGCAGTAAAAACAGCAAATGTAACAGCACGTATTCAACCGAATATAAAAGAGCAGGCAGAAGCTATTCTTGACAGACTTGGAATTCCTGTATCTGTATTTATAGATATGACTTACAGACAGGTTATTATGCGTGACGGTGTACCATTTTCATTAGATATTCCCGATAAGTTTGCTACAAGAGATTCTATAACAAAAGCTGAATTTGATACCATGATGCAGACGGGACTTTCGCAGGCAAAAAGAAATGATTCTGTATCTGTCGATGAGGCTTTCGAGCAATTAAAAGCTGAGATGTAAGGTATGGACGAGTATGAGGTAAGGGTAACAAGACAGGCGTTAGAGCAAATGAAAGAGATTGTGCATTATATTTCATATGATTTGATGTCACCGGCTGCAGCGGATAATCTGCTTGATAAGTTTAAAGCAGAGATTTTGAAACTGTCAAGTTTACCGAAGAAGTATGCGCGGATAGAGGAAGAACCTTGGAGAACTGAAGGAATACGCAAGATGGTAGTTCAGAAATTCCTGATTTATTATTGGGTAGATGATGATAACAGCAGAGTTCAGGTGACAGCGGTTATCTATGGCAGGCGTGATCAAATCCGGCAGCTTGCCAATATGGATATGGAGTAGCGACAGCGGGTCTGGTCAGAAAAAGCGTTGAATATAAAAACAAATCTCCTAAAGGCAGGGCAAAATGTGTCCTGGCATTTAGGAGATTTTTTTGCGTTATAGGGAATTGTGAATTTTTTTAAAGAAAAATAGAAATAAACAGTATATAACACTTGACAACAGCTATATACTGTTATACACTGTTTATACGGAAAGGAGGAAGTGAGATTGAATATTATTATCAATCATTCATCTATGGTGCCGATTTATGAGCAAATTGTAGATGTGGTGAAGACACAGATTCGCAAAGGAGAACTTAAAGAAGATGAGAATCTTCCTTCTGTGCGTATGCTGGCAAAAGAACTTAAAATCAGTGCGTTGACGGTAAAAAAAGCATATGATGCTCTGGAAGAAGAAGGATTTGCAATTACAATACATGGAAAAGGAACATACATCACGGCTGCAAATACAGAGCTTTTGCTTGAAGAACAGAAAAAAGAAATTGAAGCGGATTTAGAAAAAGCAGTTTTTAAAGCCAGAAGATGCGGCATCAGTGATGAAGAACTAAAGAATTTATTAGAATTAATATTGGAGGGATAGCCGATGTTAAAAATTGACCATCTAGTGAAAAATTATAATACATTTTCCCTTGATTGTTCGTTGGAAGTTCTGCCGGGACAGATTACAGGGCTTGTGGGGAAAAACGGAGCAGGCAAAAGTACAATTTTCCATGCAGTACTGGGACTGATTAGACCGGATAGCGGGAAAATTACTGTATTAGGAAAAGACAGTCAGGAAATAACAGCGAAGGATAAACAAAAACTGGGGGCTGCATTATCCGATTCCGGGTTTAGTGGAAATCTGACGATTCAGGATATTATTTCTGTACTGGAAAAACTGTATGATGATTTTAATAAGAATTTTTTTATGAAACAGGTGGAAATTTTCGGTCTGCCTTATAAAAAGAAATTGAAGGATTTTTCAACAGGCATGAAAGCGAAATTAAAGGTTTTGATTGCAATTTCACATCAGGCAAAACTGTTGCTGCTTGACGAACCGACAGCCGGGCTGGACGTGGTTGCAAGAAATGAGGTACTGGATTTAATACGGGATTATATGGCAGAAGATGAAGAACGTGCTGTTCTTATCAGTTCTCATATTTCAAGTGATTTAGAATCATTGTGTGATGATTTTTATATGTTAAAGGACGGAAAAATCATTTTTCATGAAGAAACAGATGTCCTGCTTGACCAATATGTTGTTTTAAAAGTAGATGAAGCACAGTATGAGAAGCTGGATAAAAGTTTTATTTTAAAAGTGCAGAAAGAAAATTACGGATATGCCTGTCTTACAAATGAAAATGCGTTTTATATAGAAAACTATCCGCAGATAATCATAGAAAAAGCTGCGATTGATGAGATTGTGACAATGCTTAGCGGAGGTGATGAACAATGTTAGGACTTTTTATTAAAGATTTAAAGCTGTTAAAAGCACAGAAGAAGCTGTTTATGCTTGTTGGTATAGTGACAGCAGTTGTACTGTTTAATATACAGGACGGTACAGAAATGATTGGATTTATGGCAGGATATATGGTATTTGTTGTAACAATGGCGGCAACAAGCACTATCGGTTGTGATGAAGCAGACCATGGAACGGTATTCTTATTTACACTGCCGGTCAGCAGAAAGGAATATGTTTTGGAAAAATATGGTCTGGCAGTGGCAGGAAGTGCAGCAGCAGTATGTGTCGTAACGGTACTTGTCTATCTTGTAAGTGTTGTAAGAGGCAGTCAGCTTATGGCAGAGCAGCTTTTTATCATTCTCATTATGATGCCGCTGGCACTTATTTTATTTTCTTTAATGGTGCCGTTTCAGTTACGGTTTGGCGCAGAAAAGGGCAGAATGATGCTGCTGGGAGCTTATGGCGCAGTATTTGGCGGATTGTATATTCTTAAAAATTTCACAGAAAAGTGGAATGTGGATTTGTCGTGGATTGGACAGAAAATAGAGCGGTATTCGCAGGGTACATGGACGATAGTGGCAGTCGTAGCAGCGCTGGCAGTTATGCTGGTATCTTACTTTGCCAGTGTACGGATTTTAAATAAAAAGGAAATTGACTGATGGCATAAAAATGGGACAGTCCGGTTTAAATGTTTTACCGGCTGTCCCTTTTTTTATGTTATATAAATTACTTATTATTCTTCTTGCTTAATTCCTGTTCCTTCATTGCACGAACCTTTAATGAAAGACCAAACAGATTAATGAAACCGTCTGCATCATGGTGGTCATAAAGGTCACCGGTCTTAAAGGAAGCGATAGATTCGTTATACAGTGAATATGGAGAAGTTGTACCGGCTTTGATGATGTTGCCTTTGTACAGCTTAAACTTAACTTCGCCTGTTACATTTTCCTGTGTCTTTTCAATAAATGCCTGAACAGCTTCACGAAGCGGTGTAAACCATTTTCCTTCGTAAATAATCTGGGCAAACTTATTTGCCATATTCATTTTAACTGTTGTTGTATCACGGTCAAGAATCAGTTCCTCTAACTGCTGATGTGCTTCGTAGAGAATGGTTCCGCCAGGAGTTTCATAAACACCACGGGACTTCATGCCGACAACGCGGTTTTCAACGATATCAACGATACCGATACCATGCTTGCCACCTAATCTGTTTAATTCGCGGATGATATCAGAAACCTTCATTTCCTTACCGTTTACAGACTTTGGTACACCATGTTCAAATGTCATAGTTACATATTCACCTTCTTCAGGAGCTTCTTCCGGAGAGTTTCCTAAAACAAGCAGATGCTTGTAGTTCGGTTCATTTGCAGGGTCTTCCAGCTCAAGGCCTTCATGGCTGATGTGCCATAAGTTACGGTCACGGCTGTAGCTGGTATCTGCAGAGAATGGAAGATGGATACCGTGCTGTTTGCAGTATTCGATTTCTGCTTCTCTTGAATCCAGTGTCCATTTTTCATTTCTCCAAGGAGCAATGATGTTGATGTCCGGAGCTAAAGCCTTGATTGCCAGTTCAAAACGAATCTGGTCATTACCTTTACCGGTAGCACCGTGACAGATTGCTGTAGCGCCTTCTTTTCTTGCAATTTCAACCAGTCTTTTTGCGATAACAGGTCTTGCCATGGAAGTACCTAAAAGATACTTATTTTCATATACGGCATGAGCCTGTACACAAGGTACGATGTAATCGTCACAGAATTCATCTGTTAAATCTTCAATATATAATTTAGAAGCACCGCATGAGAGCGCTCTTTCCTGTAAACCGTCTAACTCCTCGCCCTGTCCGCAGTCTGCGCATACACAGATTACTTCATAGTCAAAATTCTCCTTTAACCACGGGATAATAGCTGTGGTATCAAGTCCGCCTGAGTAGGCAAGAATTACTTTTTCTTTCATAATTGATATCCTCCGAATTGATTGAATTTGTATGGTTGCAATTGGCAACGAACTTGTGTCTTATGATAAACCACATAAGGTAAAAATGCAATAGGTAAAAATGAATAATATGCAAAAATATACAAAAATCATGTATATTTATAAAAAAATTCAAATTAACACTTTACAGGACAAAAAAAATTGCTATAATGAAACATAACGAATATTTTACAGCGAGGTAAAAGATATGATTAAGGTAGGAATTATTGGTGCAACAGGATATGCCGGAAATGAGCTGGTAAGACTGTTACTGGGACATAAGGATGCAGAAATTGTGTGGTATGGTTCAAGAAGCTATATTGACCAGAAATATGCAGATGTATACAGAAATATGTTTCAGCTTGTTGATGCGGTCTGCATGGATGATAACATGGACGAACTTGCAAAGCAGGTTGATGTCATTTTCACAGCGACACCGCAGGGCTTATGTGCTTCTTTAGTAAATGAAGAAATTTTATCCAATACAAAGATTGTTGATCTGAGTGCGGATTTCCGTTTAAAAGATGTGAGTATTTATGAACAGTGGTATAAGCTGGAGCATAAAGCACCGCAGTACATTGATGAAGCGGTTTACGGCTTATGTGAAATCAACAGAAACCAGATTACCGAAAAAACAAGAATTGTAGCAAATCCCGGCTGCTATACAACAACCTCGATTCTTACCTTATATCCAATGGTAAAAGAAGGGCTGATTGACCCGGATACCATTATTATTGATGCAAAGAGCGGTACTTCAGGCGCAGGACGCGGCGCAAAGGTTGCCAATCTTTTCTGCGAAGTCAATGAAAGCATGAAAGCATACGGTGTCGGCACACACAGACATACACCGGAGATTGAAGAACAGTTAGGTTATGCCTGCGGTAGAAATGATTTGAAACTCATTTTCACACCACACCTTGTTCCGATGAACCGCGGTATTTTAGTAACGGCATATGCAAATCTGGCAAAGGACGTTACATACGAAGAAGTAAAAGCAGTTTATGATAAATATTATAAGGAAGAAACATTTGTCAGAGTGCTGGAAAGGGACGTCTGCCCGGAAACACGCTGGGTAGAAGGCAGTAACTTTGTGGACATCGGATTTAAGATTGAGCCGAGAACCCACCGTCTGATTATGATGGGTGCACTTGATAACCTTGTAAAGGGTGCGGCAGGTCAGGCTGTACAGAACATGAACTTATTATTTGGATTACCGGAAACAGAAGGACTTATGGCAGCACCGATGTTCCCGTAGAAGTGTGAACAAGATTCCATTACAGGGAAAACGCCTCAACGTGTTACTTGACTTCGGCTTATTTCCCTGTAACGGAATCAGGTTACAATATTTGCAGAATGAGGAGAAATGCGAAAATCCTTAAATTGAAGATTTTCGCATAGCACTTTGTGCCGCAGGCGTCACAAAGCTGCTCTTATCGCAGAACTGAATTAATTCAGTTCGCGATTCCTCCGGCATTAGAATGCCTGCGGAATGGAGTGTAATATGGAAATCATTAAAGGCGGCGTGACTGCGGCAAAGGGATTTTGTGCGGCAGGTTTAAACGCAGGAATAAAAAATAACGAAAAAAAAGATATGGCGATGGTTTACAGTGAAAAGCCATGTGTAACAGCAGGAACATTTACAACAAATAAGGTTTTTGCAGCGCCGGTAAAGTGGGATAAGGACATTGTGGCAAATTCACCATTTGCACAGGTAGTTGTTGTCAACAGCGGTGTTGCTAATGCCTGTACCGGGAAAGAGGGCGATGACGCGTGTGCGGCAGAAGCAAAGGCTGTATCCGAAGCATTACAGGTTCCGGAAAGTGCGGTATTGGTTGCCTCTACCGGTGTTATCGGCGCACAGCTTCCAATGGATAAAATCTGTGCAGGAATTAAAGAACTTCCAAAGAAGCTTGGCAGTTCATTAGAGCATGGCACACTGGCGGCAGAAGCCATTATGACGACAGATACCGTGGATAAGCAGGTTGCCGTACAGATTGAGGTTGGCGGAAAGACGGTTACAGTCGGCGGTATGTGTAAGGGAGCCGGCATGATTCATCCGAACATGGCAACCATGCTGTGTTTTGTGACAACCGATGCGTGCATTAAAAAAGATGCTTTGCAGAAAATGACAAAAGCGATTGTCAGCGATACTTTTAATATGATTTCCGTGGACGGCGATACTTCAACAAATGATACCGTTCTGGTGCTTGCAAACGGCATGGCGGAAAATGATATTATTACCGAAGACAGCAAGGATTATCAGACATTTTATGATGCACTGTTTTATGTACTGCGTGAGCTTTCTAAAAAGATTGCAGGTGACGGTGAGGGCTGTACCTGTCTGTTTGAAGTGCAGGTAAAAAATGCGTCAACAAAAGAACAGGCAAAGGTGCTTGCAAAGTCGATTGTTACTTCAAGTCTTACAAAAGCGGCAATTTTCGGTCACGATGCGAACTGGGGCAGAATCCTCTGTGCAATGGGCTATTCCGGTGCGGATTTAGAACCGGAAAAAGTAGATATTTACTTTGAAAGCGAAGCCGGAAAGTTAAAAATTGTAGAAAACGGAAAAGCAACCGATTACAGTGAAGAAAAAGCAACAGAAATCTTATCAAAGAATCCGGTTATTGCTATTGCAGATGTAAAAATGGGAAATGAAGAAGCAACCGCATGGGGCTGTGATTTGACATTTGACTATGTAAAAATTAACGCGGATTACCGCTCATAATGAAGTTTCGTATTAAAGATACGGCAACGGAAATATTTTGCGGCGGCAGGTAAAAATACTGTTAAAAGTGTATATTAAAAATGGAGAGAACAGACATGGAAATGAATGAAGAATTGAAAAAAGCGCAGGTTCTGGTGGAAGCGCTTCCATATATCCAGAAATTTAACAGAAAGATTATCGTTGTCAAATACGGCGGCAGTGCAATGGTTGACGAAGAATTAAAAAGAAAAGTCATTCAAGACGTTGTACTGTTAAAGCTGGTAGGCTTTAAGCCGATTATCGTACACGGCGGTGGCAAGGAAATCAGCAAATGGGTTGAAAAATCCGGCATGGAACCGCATTTCTTAAACGGACTGCGCGTAACCGATGAGCCGACAATGGAAATCGCCGAAATGGTTTTAAATAAGGTCAATAAAAGCCTTGTATCCATGATTGAAGAACTTGGCGTCAAGGCATGCGGTATCAGTGGTAAAGACGGTGGCATGTTAAAGGTGGATAAAAAGCTTTCCGGCGGCGAAGACATCGGCTATGTAGGTGAAGTCAAGGAAGTGGATACAACACTGCTTCATACACTGTTAAAGGACGATTTCCTTCCGGTTATCTGCCCGATTGGATATGATGATAATTTCCATGCTTACAATATTAATGCTGATGATGCGGCATGTGCCATTGCAAGAGCAGTTAACGCAGAAAAGCTGGCATTCCTTACGGATATTGAGGGCGTTTACAGAGATTACAACGACAAGTCTTCCCTGATTTCAGAGCTTTCAACAGATGAAGCCAGAGAACTGCTTGCGGGCGGTACAATCGGCGGCGGAATGCTTCCGAAGCTGAACAACTGCATTGATGCGATTGAACACGGCGTATCCCGTGTCCATATCTTAGACGGCAGAATTCCGCACTGTCTGTTACTTGAAATCTTTACAAACAAAGGTATCGGTACAGCGATTTTAAGCAACGAAGCAGAACGTTTTTATGATACAAACATTTAACGAAAATTTCGGAGGAAAAAATGGATACAAAGACAATTATTGAAACAGCCGAGGAGCATTTGATTCATACCTACAACCGTTACCAGATTGTACTGGATAAAGGGGACGGTGTGCATTTATACGACACAGACGGCAAGGAATATCTGGATTTCGGTGCCGGTATTGCCGTATTTGCATTAGGATATAACAATAAAGAATATAATGATGCCTTAAAGGCACAGATTGACAAGCTGGTACATACATCGAACTACTTTTACAACGAACCGGCGGCAAAGGCGGCAAAAATGCTGACCAAAGCGACCGGAATGGACAGAGTATTTTTTACCAACAGCGGTACGGAAGCTGTTGAAGGTGCGATTAAGCTTGCAAAGAAATATGCGTATTTAAAGGATGGCTCAACCGACCATGAAATTATTGCAATGGAACATTCTTTCCACGGCAGAAGCATGGGTGCGCTTGCCGTAACAGGCAACAAGCACTATCAGGAAGCCTTTGGACCGATGATTCCGGGAATCCGTTTTGCACAATACAACAATCTAGAAAGCGTAAAGGAACTTGTAAATGAAAAGACCTGCGCGATTATTTTTGAAACCGTTCAGGGAGAGGGCGGCGTTTATCCGGCAAAGAAGGAATTTATCGAAGGTGTCAGAAAGCTTTGTGACGAAAAGGGTATCCTTTTAATTTTAGATGAAATTCAGTGCGGCATGGGCAGAACCGGTTCGATGTTTGCTTATCAGCAGTACGGTGTGAAGCCGGATATTGTAACGGTTGCCAAGGCTTTAGGCTGTGGTGTGCCGGTCGGAGCATTTGCGGCAAAGGATGAAGTAGCAAAAGCCCTGGTTCCCGGCGATCACGGCACAACTTACGGCGGAAATCCGCTGGCTTGTGCGGCGGCAGTCAAGGTATTTGAACTGTTTGACAGCTTAAAGGTGTTAGACAATGTAAAAGAAGTTGGCGCATATTTAGCTTCCGAGCTGGATAAAATTGTGGCTGAATACGATATTGCGACAGAGCGCAGGGGAATGGGTCTGATTCAGGGCTTACAGCTTAGTGTCAATCCAAAAGACGTGATTGCAAATGCACTCGATAACGGACTGATTTTATTCTCAGCCGGAACAAATGTCATTCGTTTTGTACCACCGCTTGTTATTACAAAGGCAGATGTGGACGAGATGATTGTCAGACTGAAAAAATCTTTGGATTCTTGCAGATAAGACTTTTTAAAAGAGAAAATACATGCTATAATTAATTGTTATATTAAGACTTGTACCCGCGGTGCAGGTCTTAATATTTGCTTATAAACCCCGTGAAATCATGGAAAGGTAAATTAATTGGTATGAAGATTTTAAAAAGAGTAACAGCAGTTTTGCTCACAGCAGTTGTTGCCGTTTCGTTTACGGCGTGCGGCGGACGCAGTGAACATGCAAAAAAGCTGAATATAGATACAGCCGTTTCGATTAATATCTGGTATCAGGACGATGCATATACATCGTATCTGGACTATATCGCACAGCAGTTTCATAAGGCAAATGAATTTATTACGGTCAATCCGGTGAAAGTAGAGGAAAATAACCTGCTGGATGCCGTTTATAACGGCAGCATTGCGCAGAATAATGTGGCAGATGTATATCTTATGGAAGCATCGGATATGCAACGCGCATATTTAATGGGACTGACGGCGGAAAATGATGCGTATACACAGTACTATTCACAGAAGCATTTTCCGGTGACGGCAGTTAATGCGGCGTGCTATGAAGGAAAACTTTACGGCTATCCTGTCACATTTCACACGGCAGTCATGGTGTATAATAAAAAATATGCCACAGCGCCGGAAAATTTTGAGCAGATTGAAGCATTTTTAAATTCATATCAGGTCACAGATGAAAATAAAGATGTCAATATGATTGTAGGCTGGGATACACAGGATTTGTGGACAAATTACGCATTTGGCGGAAGCTATGTGGATAACGGCGGCGCGCAGGGCGAGGACGCTGAAAGCGATGTCCAGACAGAAGCGTTAAAGGCGGCGATGACAGAGTATGCGGTGCTTCAGAATACTTTTGGAATTGTTGATAAAACACAGGAAGAATATAAGCAGATGTTTATGAACAATCAGCTTATTTATACGATACTGGATTCCACGCAGTTAGCGGACTTAAATGCTTCCGGTGTGGATTACGGCATCTGTGCCGTGCCGGGGGCAAAGACGGGATTTGGTACGCAGAGCCTTTCGGATACGATACTTGCCATGGTCAATCCGTATTCGGAAAACACGGACACTGCCAAGGCAGTAGCGCAGGCAATCAGTTACGATTATGCGGATTTGCTTGAAAAGGATACCGGTTATATCAGCGCGAGAACCGATGTGGCGGACAAGAATAAAAAGGTGCTGTACCAGCCGTTGTATGAAGTATATGCGAAGTCTGACAGCTATGCAAAGTATATCGGGGCAGATGAATTTTATGTCAGATATTCCATTTTACTGCACAATATCTGGAAAGGCGAAGATTTAAATGAGTCGGTAGATGCTTTTATAAAGGCAGTCAGCCGCTAAAAAGATGAATAGAAAACCTGTCATTTACTCATATTAGATAGAGAAATTTTATCAATATGGAGGAAGAAATGGCAGGTTTTTTGATTGCAATTATTTCGGGGGCGCTTATGAGTGTCCAGGGGGTATTTAATACAACGGCGACAAAGAGCAGCAGTATCTGGGTGGCGGCATCTTTTGTGCAGATTACGGCATTTGCAACATGCGTGCTGATGTGGTTTTATGACGGACGTCCGCCGGTTAGCGGGCTGTTTCAGGTACAGCCGAAATACGCACTGCTTGGAGGTGTTATCGGTGCATTTATTACGTATACGGTTGTGCGGGCAATGGGAAGCCTCGGAACGGCAAAGGCGGAGATTACGATTGTCATTTCGCAGATTGCCGTGGCATATATCATTGAATTATTCGGCATGTTTGGCAGTAAGCGGGCAGATTTTTCGTGGTTAAAGCTTTTGGGGCTGGCACTGGCAATCGGCGGTGTGGTGCTGTTTAATGTCTGTGGGAATCAGGAATAGCCCCGTAAAAAACAACAAGTGGAAATTTGTGTGCGGGAATGGTATAATAGGCGCAGGTTTTTAGAAATTAGGAGAGAAAGCACGGAGGTACTTTGTGGAAGATTTATTTAAAATACACGGAATTGTAAATTTGAAAAAAGGCGAGGGAAGAACGTTAAAAGCCGGAGGAATGTGGGTTTACGACAATGAAATCGCAAGCACTATGGGAGAAATCGTTGACGGCGGACTCGTAGAAGTACATGATTTTGACGGCTATTTTATGGGTATCGGATATATCAACCGCCGCTCTAAAATTACGGTCAGAATGATGAGCCGTAGAACGAGGGAGATTGACAGGGCATTTATTGAACAGCGCGTGCGCGCCTGTGTGGATTATAGAAAACATACGGTGGATATGTCTTCCTGCCGTCTGATATTCGGTGAAGCGGATTTCCTGCCGGGCATTGTGATTGATAAATTTTCTGATGTGCTGGTTGTCGAATCGCTGGCACTCGGAATTGACCGTTTTAAGCCGCTGATTGTAGAACTGTTAAAGCAGGTTTTAAAAGAAGAAGGCATGCCAATCCGCGGTGCTTATGAAAGAAGCGATGCCAAGGTGCGTTTGCAGGAGGGCATGGAGCGTTTCAAGGGCTTTATCGGAGAAGAATTTGACACCAAGGTATCTATCGTGGAAAACGGCGTGAAATATATGGTCGATGTAAAAGACGGTCAGAAGACAGGATTTTTCTTAGATCAGAAATACAACCGTGCCGCAATCCGTCCGATGTGTAAAGATGCAAAGGTGTTAGACTGCTTTACGCATACCGGTTCATTTGCATTAAATGCGGGCATGGCGGGCGCAAAGAGCGTGCTGGGTGTGGACGCATCGGAACTCGGCGTTGCACAGGCAACGGAAAATGCCGCATTAAACGGACTGTCAGACCGTGTATCCTTTATCTGTGAAGATGTATTTGAACTGCTCCCAAGACTGGAAAAAGAGGGTGAATTGTTTGATGTGGTAATCTTAGACCCGCCGGCATTCACGAAGTCGCGTAATTCTATTAAAAATGCAGTAAAAGGATATAGAGAAATTAATCTGCGTGCAATGAAGCTTGTTAAAAACGGCGGCTATCTTGCAACATGCTCCTGCTCACATTTTATGAATCCGGAGCTGTTTTCAAAGACGATTGGCGAAGCTGCCGCCAATGTGCATAAGCGCCTGCGCCAGATTGAATATAAAACCCAGTCCCCGGACCACCCGATTTTATGGTCGAGAGATGAGGAGTCGCTGTATCTGAAGTTTTATATTTTCCAGGTGTGTGATGAGCTGTAGGAGGTAAAATTTCAGAAAAACAATCATAAAAATTTAATACATTTTGTATCAGAAGCCCCCTTTTTAGATTATTGCTAAAAGATACAGGGGCTTTTGTTTTACCATATATCTTTCACTTTGATTATTAAATGTTAAGATATGTCTGAAACATATAAATGATTAATTGTAATACAGTTTAAATTTCAGGCATATTAGAAAAGAAAAGCTTAGTTAAATAAGCAGATATTATAATATATGCAGTTAGAGAAAAATTTGAATTTTAAGGAGGAAATTTGATGTCTGGGAATGAAATTGAAACTTTTCAGAAAATAAGTGATTTTATTGATTCATTTGATTCTACAAGTCTTGGAAGCATAATTATATTAGCAATATTAGTGTGTGTAGTGCTTGTTTCAGTATTCAAGTCAATTTATAGCACCTCGGTTGAAGAACTATTTATGAATTCCAAAGAAAAAAACAAAAATATGTTTTTTCAATTATTAGTGATACTGACAATATTAATTTTTATAAACTTTATGTTGCTGAATATAGCCCTGATTTTTATGGAGATATTATTAGGAGCTGTCAGCCTGGTGGTATATATAGTATATCAAAGAAAGGAAAATGGTACGAGAAAGTATTTAGAAATGATAGATGAATTAAATACATATTACAAACAAAGAAGTTCATTTTGGTATTTAATTAGCATAATATGTTTGATTCCAAGTTTGGTGTTTTTAATAAATTCCATAGAAAATTCAATTCCGTTATTTAATTGTGCTGTTATTACAAGTGTGATTGAGGTATCAATAATATGTATAATAATGCCTGAATATATTATGTATGATGCCAGAAATTATTTTGTTGATAATGAGAATAAATTCTTTATTTATGGAAGAATTGAAGATGATATTGTTTTATGCGGTGACAATACACAAAAAAGTAAAGCATCAAAATACATTACTATTAGTTATGAAGATTTACAAAAGAAAGAAATATTTCATATGAGGAGGGAGAGATTATCTAAAAAAAGGAAACGAGAGCTTAGGACTATATATAAAGAAAATAAACAAGTAAATAAATATTATCAATAAATAAAACAGACTGTCGTTATAAAAATAAAATTTATAGCGATAGTCTTTTTATTCATTAGATGAGTTTTCGTGTATTTCAAATAAGTCACCTACAGGACAATCTAAAATTTTACATAATTTTTCTATATTTTCAAATTTAATGGAGGTAGTTTCATTTTGTACCATACGATTAAAATTTTGATAGCTTAAATCCATTTGTTTAAAGAGCCAGTATTTTGAATGGTTTTGTTCTTTTAATATGTCAAGTATCCTTAAACGAATCATAAAATTGATATGCTCCTTTATTTTTAGATATTATATCCAAAATCTAATGCTTGCATAATCGATGTACACAGTATATAACGTGTACATGAGATAATTAAGCGAATAAAAAGGAGGTTTTTAAATGGGATTTTTGGAAACAGTTCTTGAGGGCGTAATAAATGCTATTGAGCAGGATATGGAAAATCAAAGAAAAAGATTTATTAAAGCCATTAAGAATATTGATGATGAAAGAATATTAAATACGTTAGAAAGATTAGAAAGAGAAGATAATTGTAATGATTATCGTTATGATTTATTGTATCAAGAAGCCAGAAGACGAGGAATATTATAATATTAAAAAGGGAGGAATTATTGTGGGATACAGAGATACATATTTTAATAGAAATGACGCATATGATAATAATAATGGTTGGTATACATGTAAAAAATGTGGCAGAAAATTCAGAAAAGGCGACATGGATATAGACCATATAATTCCGCAGAAATTTGGCGGACAAGATTCAGAATGGAATTTACAGTGCATATGTAAGCATTGTAATCGTTCTAAGCAGGCGAGTATGCGGGATACACCGTCAGACTTATTTGCATCGTCAAAAAGAATAGCAAAGCGGGAAATTAGTGAAAGAAAAATGATATGGGATATTGCACACGAGGATGAAGATGATTTCTAAATTTGCAAAATAAGAGAAGTAGAAAGACTGTCGCATTAACGGTTAAATACAGTTGAAGCGACAGCCTTATATTTTTGAAATTAACTTTCCTTCTGAATCCGGATTTCTTCCGGGTAGCTAATCGCGCCCATGGTCGGCACGCGGTATAAAACTCCCTGATTGTCAAAATACTGGAAAAACGTATACTGTGAGGTGCAGTGGATATTGGTCAAATCGCCGTTCGCAATATATTCCACCTGCGTACCGTCGGCATTCATGCGGTATAGACCCGGATTATCATCGCCCTCCAGCTGGAAGAAAATTTTACTGCCATACAGGTTATAATTAATCACCTTGCAGTTTTCTTTTCCGTAAAGCAGTTCAACCGTCTTTGTATTCTTATTGACACGCACCAGTGAATATCCCTTGGAAATATCAATGTAGTAAACATAATTCCCCTCGGAATCCGGTAAATATGAATTCGCATCGTAATACAGGGAAATGGAATCGTCCTTCGGGTCGAGCGTGCTGATAACATTTTTCTTATCTGTATTGGAAAAATAAATTTTACCCTCACTGACACAGGAAGGATTGTAAGGCGTGTTTGAAACCAGTTTATCATTTTCGCCGTCAATGTCCATACGGTGTAAGGTAATGCCGACATCGCTTTCGTAGTGCTGGTAATACAGATAATTGCCGCACAGACTGACAGAGCCGGTCAGATGATTGTAAAGCATTGTCGAATTCTGCCCTTCCAAATCCGTCTGATAAATGCCGAATAACTGACCGCGCAGAATCGTACCAATCATTTCTTTGGAAAAATTGTTCTTTACATAATAAATTTTATCGTTGTAAATGTTTAACGATGCCACGCTGTCGGAGTTGAGCATACGGGCATTACTGCAATCGGAATCCATGACGTAGAGATAATTGTGGTCGTATGGATTGGCAAAATAAATTTTATTGTTGTACTCACAAAATAATCCGCCGTTCATTAAATTTCCGGCAGTATTTCCGGCGGCATCGGCGCTGTTCGTCTGCTTTTTCTTCGGCAGGGCATGAACAACCACCGCCACAACAATCAAAACAACGACAACAGCCGGAATGATAAATTTTACACTACGTTTCAGTTTCATAAAAAGCCTCATTTCCTAAAATCATAATTATAAAGAATTATATCACAAATCATAGTGCGATACAAAAAAAAATATGGTATAATGTGCGTAAGCAATGAGCCGTGCCAGACGAAAGAGGAAAAAAGAGCTGTGCTAGCACAAAGCTCTTTTAGACGATTGCGGCTGATAGGGCGAATGCCCGACAGTGAGTGGAAGCCTTCGGCTTTCACTCACATGCACGGCGAAAAGTGTCAGAGCAAAGCGGAAATGAGGATTAAAATGTTAGATTTAGGTGAAATCAGGGAAAAAATAGATGGAATTGATAAACAGCTTGTATCATTATTTGAAGAACGAATGGCACTTTGTCATTCAGTAGCGGAATATAAAATTTCTACCGGCAAGAAAGTGCTGGATACGGAAAGAGAAAATGCAAAACTGGCGGCAATCACAAAAATGGTTCAGAACCCGGAAAATGTCCATGCAATCAATGATTTATTTTCACAGATTATGGCAAATTCCAGAAAAATGCAGTACCGCTTATTGGAAGAAAATGGTCAGACATTAAGAGAGCCGTATGAAGCTGTGGACGAAGTGGACAAGACCAACTGCAAGGTCGTTTATCAGGGCGTTCCGGGGGCATACAGCTATATTGCCATGAAGCGTTACTTTGGTGAAAATGTAGAAAATTTTCATGTGCCGACATGGCGCGATGCCATGGAAGCAGTCAAAATGGGCAAGGCAGATTATGCGGTGCTTCCGATTGAAAATTCAACAGCCGGGATTGTGGCAGGTGTTTATGATTTATTGCAGGAATATAATAACTATATTATTGCAGAAACTTATATCAAGGTAGAACATGCACTGCTTGGTCTTCCGGGTACGGATTTGGACAAAGTAACAACTGTTTATTCCCACCCGCAGGGCTTAATGCAGTGTGAGGGATTTTTGGAACAGCACAAGGACTGGAATCAGATTAGTCAGGCAAATACGGCGCAGAGCGCCCAGAAGGTGCTTTTGGAAAAGAATCCGTCCCATGTTGCCATTGCAAGTGAAGAAGCGGCACAGGTATACGGACTGGAAGTGTTAAAGCATAAGATTAATGATTTGGACAACAATACGACTCGTTTTGTCATTGTTACGAATACAAGAAAATTTGTGAAAAATGCAAAGAAGATGAGCATTGTATTTGAAACGGCAAACGAAGCCGGAACACTCTACAACCTGTTAAGCCACATCATTTACAACGGACTGAACATGAATAAAATTGAGTCCCGTCCGATTGAAGGCAGGGAGTGGGAGTTCCGCTTTTTCGTAGACTTTGAAGGCAATATTGATGACCCGAGGGTGATTAACGCATTGCGTGGCATTGAGGAAGAATCCAAAAAGATAAAGCTGCTGGGAAATTATTAATTTCCCGGCGGGATATCCGTATAGAATGTGATTTTAAAGAGGGGGAAAGTCTATGAATATAGCTATATGTGATGATGATATAGAATTTTGCACCACATTAAAGCGACAGTTGACAGACTGTCTTCAATATAACGATATTATTGATATTTATTATAGTGGGGAAATGTTTCTTGCAGGCTGTAAAAAATGTAATTATGATGCCGTTTTTCTGGATTTGTATATGGGTGGAATGACGGGATTTGAAACAGCAGAAAAGCTGGCTCATTGTGGAAAGGAAACGGATATTATTTTTCTTACCTCAAATGATTTAATGGTATATGACAGCTTTGAATATCAGCCGTTTTATTTTTTAAGGAAGGCACAGTATCAACAGGTACTTCCGAAGGTAATCAGTAAATTAAAAGGAAAATTAAAACAAAATGGAATCGTACAATTTGATATATATGGCAGTAGTGAAAGTATAGCAGTTTCCAGTATCATATATATTCAAAGCGATAATCACTATATTATAATCCACACAAACAAATATGATTATGAAATCAGAAATACGCTGTCCCAAATGGAAAAACAGCTTTTGTCATATGATTTTGTAAAAATACATAAAAAATATATTGTAAACTTAAAGTATATAAAAAGAATTCATATAGCGGGAGAAAAAATACTTTTAGATAATGGAGTAGAATTGGAAATTAGCAGAAGGAATAAGACTAATGTATTGAAAAAATATAAGGAATATAAAAGAACGATGGTGAAGGTATGATATGGGGATATGGAAGTGATAAATTTTTAGTAAATGGACTAGGAAGTATTTTTATCAGTTTGTTAATGTTAGAACAGATGCATACACTTTTAGCAGTTCCGTCACAAAAAGACAGAGAAAACAGATATATAGCAATGGGGGCTGCTGTGATAGGAATTACGGTATTTATGCAGTTTTGCTGGATAAATGAGTATTCTGTGTGGTGGAATATTCCGGCACAATGGGTTATGTTAAGTATATATGGAATTATTGGAGAAAAAGCAAAAGGGTATGTGGCAGTTAGCAAAGCGACAGTTGTAATAACGTTTTTTAGTATTGCCGTTATATTAACAAATGGAATAGTATCTATGATATTAATAAAAATATATATGGTGAATTTGTCAGTTATATATTTTTTTGTAGCATTGTTAAGTATGTGGGGAATAAAAAAAATATCCGGATTATCTAATACAGCAGAGAAGGTATTGCTTGTAGTTGTTGTCATTATATCAGTAGGAATAGTGTATTTGCTGCTGTTTACGACAGCAAGCAGAATGTATAGTGTAGTAGGCATTGTATTAATTGATAGTATACTAATTTATCTTTTTTTGCGGACAAAAGAAGAACAACAAAGAGAACAATACTATATGCAGCAGGAACGAAAACGGCAGCAGCAGGAATTATATATGCGCGGTATTCATGAAATTGATGAGCAGATAAAAAAAACAAGGCATGATTTAAAAAAGCACTTGCAGAGCCTGAATGGGTATCTTTACAGTGAAATACCGGATATTGAGGGAATGCGTCGTTATTTAGCAGAATATACGCAAAGAACACTTATATTGGGAGATATGGTTTATACAGATAGTATTGTTGTCAATACTATCCTAAATGCAAAATTGATGTTTTGCAGGGAAAAAGGAATACAGACAGAGGTATATGTATGCCGGAAGTTAAAACAGATATCCGAAGTAGATATGTGTAGTATATTGGGAAATGCACTGGACAACGCTATAGAAGCGCAGCTTAAACTTCCTGTAAATGACAGGATTATTGGAATCAGCATTCAAAGTGATGAAGATGTACTGGATATCGTGATTAAAAATGCGATTGCAGAATCAGTCCTGCAACATCAGGGATTGGAATACACAAGTAAAAAAAGCAGTAGGCACGGATATGGCATAAAAATTATAAAGGAAACGGTACAGCAGCTGGATGGAACACTAGATTTTTATGAAAAAGACAGTTTTTTTTATTGTGAGATTATATTGTAAAAAAATGACCGTTTACGTCAAAATAACGACCGTTTACGACAGAGGGGATTGTAATACATATTTAGATTATGTATGATTGACAAGAAGTATTTGATTAATAATAGGAGCAAGACATGAAGAAAAAATTATGGTTATAGTAATTGTTGTTATTATTGTAATAATACTGTTTTATTTTAAATCTAGGAAACTGGATTCGCTGTATGCAGGAAATATTTCGGATATTGAGCAAGTGAGTATTGTATCCGGCGGAACGGGAGATATTGTTGTAGTTAAAAATACGGAGGATATAGAAAAGCTTGCACAATATTTTGGGGAGTACAAAGTACAACCGGATTATTTTTATAGTGATTCAAAACAGGCTGGAGTTACGGGATAAAATTTGAATTGGGAAAATAAACAAATATTCATTACCTGTATAGATACCAACCGGGTTAAGGTAGATACCAAAGTCTATAAAGTGAAAAGAATGGAGGGAATACTATGAAAACGATGAAACGAATCATTCCGTTCACCATACTCATTTTGGCAGCAGTCATATTGTTTGTGGTGTGGTTCCGGGCATATGTTCCGGTAAAAAGCGAAGCATTCCACACAGACGGAAGCAAAATCGAATTTGGAGAAAATACCGCATATGAAATCGGTGCAAATTCATATGGACGTCCGGTATTCAAAAATCCGTCAAAAGCCATGAAACAGTTCAAAAAGGATTATGCTTTGGGACTGGATTATATGGAAAATGTAAGGGGCTTACCTCGATTTAGCAGTAAATATAAAGTATTAACATGGTATGCATGGCACTGCTGGCAGGTAGAAGTTGTCGAAGACATTGAGAATAAAGAGGAAGTAAAAGAGCAGTTAAGAGCGATTTCGGAGTTTGCCAATTTTTATATCAATAGTAAAATGCAGCACTATAATCCGTTTTAGGCGTCACAAAGCCACTTTTTATCGCAGAGCCAAATCTGACATTTGGCTCGCGATTCCTCCGACAAAATGCCTACGGAAAAGGGGAGTGTGAAAAATCACACTGATGTGCTGATTTTTCACACAGATGTTTGCTTCCGGGCGAAAGCAAACATCTATGATGGCAGATGAGAAATCGCCTGCGCGAATTTCTCATCGCCTCATCGCAACAAGTTGCTTAGAATAGGAGAGGTATGAAAAAAATCAGTTGCATCATCGTTACGGTAATATTGCTTCTGTGTACAGTCGCCGGGTGCAGTAAGCCGGAAGGCACGAGAAAACTTTCGGATATTGTCAGTGAAAAAGTGCAGGATATTGCAGTTGTGAATATTATCAGCGGGAACACCGGTGAAATAAAAAGTTATAAAGAAGCCGATGATATTGATAAGATTACAGCGTATATGCAGAATGTGATGTGTACGAAAAGTTCACCGGCATCTGCGAGCGGCTGGAGTTACGCATTTGAAATCACGGGAACGGACGGTACATCGGTAAAGGTTATTTTCGCAGGCACGAACAGCAGCATTGACAAAGAAAAGTATGCACTGCAATATTCGGATTTGAATGAATTTATAGCAGGTTTGTAAAAATATAAGACAAAGTATAAAATAAAAAACATTGCATTTCCGAAAAAAATAGTGTATCTTAATAGTAGCTGCTGTACGACTGGCGGAAAATGCAGGAAGATGTAAAGAACCATTCTCCTGTATGTGGGATTACCCACAGGGAGTACAGATTTTGTAGATAAGCCGACCGCCTGGGCGACCATTAAAGCTTGGTTACTCAGGGGCCGGCTTATATTATTTTTACGAAGATTTATGCCATAGAGGTGCAAATCTTCAATCGAAAAACTACAGTGCTGCATAGGCAGTGGAAAGAGAGGATTGTATGGAAATGCAGATGTTGGAAAAGGAACTGTCAGGCTGTGATTATCCGGGCAGAGGAATTGTGATTGGTAAGTCAGAGGACGGAAAGAAAGCGGTAACAGCTTACTTTATCATGGGCAGAAGCGAAAACAGCCGCAACCGTGTATTTGTAGAAGACGGTGAAGGAATCCGCACACAGGCATTTGACCCGTCAAAATTAAGTGACCCAAGTCTGATTATCTACGCGCCGGTACGTGTTTTAGGAAATGATACGATTGTAACAAACGGCGACCAGACAGATACGGTTTATGATTTAATGAGCCAGGGAAAGACATTTGAAGAATCTTTAAGAACAAGAGAATTTGAACCGGACGGACCAAACTACACACCGAGAATTTCAGGCATTATGCACATTGAAAACGGCACATTTGACTATGCAATGTCGATTTTAAAGAGCAACAACGGCAATCCGGCAGCCTGCAACCGCTATACATTTGATTACAGAAATCCTGTAGCGGGCGAAGGACGTTTTATCCATACTTATATGAAAGATGCCAATCCGCTTCCGAGTTTTGAAGGCGAGCCGACATGGGTTCGGATTTCGGGTGATATTGACACATTTACAAATATGATCTGGAACAACTTAAATGAAGACAACAAGGTATCTTTATTCGTCCGTTTCATCGACATTGAAACAGGAAAGTACGAAACAAGAATTATCAATAAAAATAAATAAGTCAGATTCCGCAGAAGCGGCAAGGAGGAAAAAATGAACGAATTTCAGTTAAAATACGGCTGTAACCCAAATCAGAAGCCGTCCAGAATCTTTATGGCAGACGGCAGTGAACTTCCGGTAGAAATCTTAAACGGCAGACCGGGATATATCAATTTCTTAGATGCTTTCAACGGCTGGCAGCTTGTAAAGGAATTAAAAGAAGCAACAGGACTGCCTGCGGCAACCTCTTTTAAGCATGTATCTCCGGCTGGTGCGGCAGTAGGCATTGCTTTAACAGAAGTTGAAAAGAAGATTTACTGGGTAGATGAAGCAATTGGAGAACTTTCACCGCTTGCATGCGCATATGCAAGAGCAAGAGGTGCAGACAGAATGTCCTCTTTCGGCGATTTCATTTCTCTTTCAGACGTGTGTGACGTGACAACCGCGAAGCTGATTCAGCACGAAGTTTCAGACGGTATCATCGCACCGGGTTATGATGAAGAAGCACTGGCGATTTTAAAGGCAAAGAAAAAGGGCAACTATAACATTATCAAGATTAATGCGGATTACAAGCCGGAACCAATCGAGAGAAAGCAGGTATTCGGTGTTACATTTGAACAGGGCAGAAATGAATTTAAGATTAACAAGGAACTGCTTGAAAATATTGTAACAGACAATAAGGAAATTCCTGAATTCGCAAAGATTGATCTGATGATTGCACTTATCACGTTAAAGTATACACAGTCCAATTCTGTATGCTATGCAAAAGGCGGACAGGCAATCGGTATCGGTGCGGGACAGCAGTCCAGAATCCATTGTACACGTCTTGCAGGCTCTAAGGCAGACAACTGGTTCTTACGTCAGAATCCAAAGGTATTAAACCTTCCGTTTAAGGAAAATGTAGGACGTGCCGACAGAGATAATGCGATTGATTTATATATTGGCGAAGATTACATGGATATTTTGGCAGACGGCGAATGGGAAAGAGTATTTACAGAAAAGCCGGAAGTATTTACAAAGGAAGAAAAGCGCGCATGGCTTGATAAGAATACAGATGTGGCATTAGGCTCAGATGCATTCTTCCCATTTGGCGATAACATTGAAAGAGCATACAAGAGCGGCGTAAAATATATTGCACAGCCGGGCGGTTCAATCCGTGATGACAATGTAATTGAAGCCTGCAACAAGCACAACATTGCAATGTGCTTTACAGGCATGAGATTATTCCATCACTAAGAACAGCACCCGGAAAGGGCAGTGGAATGGAGATGAACGGAAAATGGATATTAAATGTATAGCATTAGACCTCGACAGGACAACGTTAAATGCACAAGGGAAGCTTTCAAAGGCAAATGAAGAAGCAATCCGTAAGGCGGTTGCAAAGGGAATTCATGTGTGTATTGCCAGCGGAAGGGCATTTGACACACTGCCGCAGGACGTTGTTTCCATTCCGGGCATTGAATATGCGATAACGAGTAACGGAGCTGCTGTATACAGAATACAGGACAAGCAGTGTCTGCGTTCCTATGTGCTGACGGAGCAGTCTGTAAAAAAGATTCTGGAACTGACAAAGGATTTTCCTGTTACGTATGAGGGATTTATCCGCGGCACGGCATATGCGGCAAAAGAATATATTGAAGACCCGGTAAAATTCGGAGCAACAGAGCATGCCGTGGCATATGTGCAGTCTACCAGACATTTGCAGGACGATATTGTTTCATTTTTAAAGCAGCATGATGATGAACTTGACAGCATGGACATTGTGGTAAAAGATGAAGCACAGAAGCAAAAGGTCATCGAAGTTTTAAAGGCAGAGGTGGAGGATATTTATATCACCAGTTCAATCAACCAGCTTGTGGAAATTTCATATAAGGATGCAGGAAAACGTTCCGGTGTGAAATTTATTACAGAATATCTGGGATTAAATCCAAAGCAGGTTGCGGCATTCGGCGATGCAGACAATGATATTGATATGCTGGAATATGCAGGCTGCGGCATTGCTATGGAAAATGCGTCCAATGGACTGCTTGCGGTGGCAGACGTGGTGACACTGCACCATGACAGGGACGGCGTTGCCTATGCTTTGAAAAATATTTTGAAGTGTATAGATTAAAGATAAGGGATAAAAGAACAGCACCGGAGAGAAAAGCGGCAGATGCAGATATGCGCTAAGGAGTTTCCGGTGCTGTTTTTGAATTAAAAAAGTGTTATCTGCGGTGCTTTTTGATTTCATCCAATAAAGAGTATGGCACGAATAAATGTCCCCTGCCGATACCCAGTTCAATGTGCGGTTTGTTGGCACCGTGATAGTCCGAACCACCGGAAAGAATCAGTCCGCGCTCACCGGCAAGTTTTTTCATCTGGATTTCCTCACCGGCAGTATAGGTGGAATAGATGGCTTCCAGTCCGACAATGCCCGAATCGCAGAGGTAGTCCATAAGCTTATTCATCGGTTCTTTTCCGAGGTGGTATAAAACAGGATGTGCAAGGATTGGAACGCCGCCCGCATTTTTTATCAGGCGGATAGCTTCGGCGCAGGGCATTTTTTTACGCGGCACATAGCACGGACCGTTTGAACCGATATAACGGTCAAAGGCTTCGTTGCGGCTTTTTATATAGCCTTTTTTAAGCAGGTAATCCGCAAAATGCGCCCGCGTAATGACGGCATCGGCATATTCCTTTTCCATATCACTGTAATCAATCGGAATGCCAAGCTGTGTAAATTTTTCACACATGGTAATGTTGCGGTTACGGCGGACATCACGCAGACTTTCCAGTTCTTTTTGGAAGGTTTTGTCCGTATAATCAATAAAAAGGCCGACAATGTGGATTTCCTTTTCGCCCCAGAATGTACTTAATTCAACACCGGGAACAAGCTCTAGGTTTTGTTCGCTGGCAGCCTGTACGGCTTCGGGAATCCCTTCAATGGTATCGTGGTCGGTCAGCGCCATGGCGGCAAGGTGAAACTGCTTTGCACGGCTGACAAGTTCAGAAGGTGTCAGCGTTCCGTCCGAAAAGGTTGAGTGTACATGTAAATCTATCGCGTCCATAAAAGTCCTCCTTTAAGTGCAATTTTGCACAATTTTATAATTTTTTCATTGTAATTATATTATTTTTAGTTTAAAATGTAAATTAATTGCAGAAAAAAATTTAATGTAATTTAAAAAGCTGTTTTATCCAGCGGAATGCGAGGCAAAATGAGAAAGAAATCCCATGTTTCACTGTCAAGATATTTATTAGATCATATTGACAGCGAGTTACTTGAAAATCACAGAAAGGCATTTATTGTCGGAAGCGTGCTTCCGGACTGCAAGCCTTCGTTTGTAACTACGAAACATAATATGGAAGAAACCTTTGATATGGTGTGTGAATTTATCAGAAAGCTCACCGTGAATTCAGATGATTATAAAAAAATATCGACAGCCTATTGCCGGAAGCTGGGGGAAGTGACCCACTATCTGGCGGATTATTTTACATTTCCACATAATTGTGTATTTACAGGTTCTATCAGGGAGCATTGTATCTATGAAAAAAAGCTGAAATTTGCATTAAGAAGTTACATACGCAGTGGAGAAATTAATGTAAACAGCACGGTTGTGAGGCGCTTTACAACGCCGCAGCAGCTGTGTGATTATGTAATCCAGATTCACCAGCAGTATTTAAAGTGCAATAAAACGGTGGAATCGGATTGCAGATATATCGTGGCACTGTGCCATGTTGCAGTTGCAGGAATTTTAAATCTGCTAGAACACTACAGAAATTCGAATCCGGTGTCTGCGGCAGCAGCGGCTTAAAGCCATCAATACTGAAAACCTTGCAGAGAGGAGCGGAGATTGTTATGGAAGACAGACAGATTGTAATCGGCGGATTTTACAGGCATTTTAAGGATAAATTATATCAGGTCAGATGTATTGCGTATCACTCCGAAACCAAAGAAAAAATGGTTGTGTATCAGGCGTTGTACGGCGATTATGCGGTATATGTAAGACCTTATGAGATGTTTATGAGTGAAGTTGACCACGAAAAATATCCGGAAGTTACACAGAAATACCGGTTTGAACAGGTAAATCCAGTGGAAGAACCGGCACAGCGGGAAGTGGCAAAAGCTTTAGAGAAAGCACAGGAAGTACAGCCACAAACTGCCGGTGCGGAAAAACTGCCGGATACGCAGGAAAATTCAGAACCGGAACCTGTAGAATCAATAGAATTGGAAGAACTGTCACAGGAGGGAGGCGTAAATCCGTATCTGTTGCTGTTTCTGGACGCGGAAAGCTACACGGAAAAATTAAATGTGCTTTCGCTGTGCAAGGACAAATTAGACGATTCGGTGATTAACGCAATGGCAGCTTCTATGGAGATTGAGGTCCCGGACGGACCGATTGAAAAACGGTATGCATCACTTCGGGACTGTATCAGGACACATGTCCGTTACGAGGGAACGAGGTTAAGATAGCATTATGCCTTTATGACAATGGCGGAAAAGGAGGTTACACATATTGGAGGCAAAGGACTTTTCAGCAGTAACGCCGGAGATTGAAGCTCTGGCAGCAAAATCAAGGGAGAATAACAGAATTGATATTTCTCTGTATGACAAATACGAGGTAAAGAGGGGACTTCGCGATCTGAACGGTAAGGGCGTATTAACCGGACTGACAGAGATTTCGGAAGTCAAGGCATCGGAGGTGGATGAAAATGGCGTGTCCCATCCGTGCGACGGTAAGCTTTATTACAGAGGACACGATGTAGAAAAGCTGATTGAAGGATTTACAAAGGATAAACGCTTTGGATTTGAAGAAGTGACGTATCTGCTGCTTTTCGGTGAACTGCCGGATAAGAAGCAGCTGGCGGATTTTAATGAACTTTTAGGCAATTACAGATGTATTCCGCCGAATTTTGTACGGGATATCATCATGAAAAAGCCAAGCCGCGATATTATGAATGCGGTGGCACGAAGCGTACTCATGCTTTATGCATATGATGATAAGGCAGACGATACCAGTGTGCCGAATGTTGTCAGACAGTCATTACAGCTGATTTCGGAACTGCCGCTTCTGGCAGTATACAGCTATCAGGCATACCGGCATTTTCATGTGGGCGGCAGTCTGATTATCCACGAACCGGACCCGAAGCTTTCAACTGCGGAAAATATTCTGCATTTATTAAGGGCGGACGGCAAATATACACCGTTAGAAGCAGAGATTCTGGATATTGCACTGGTACTGCATGCAGAACACGGCGGCGGTAATAACTCTACATTTACAAACCACGTTGTAACATCATCCGGAACAGATACGTATTCAACGGTTGTATCTTCACTGGCGTCCTTAAAAGGTCCTCGTCACGGCGGTGCAAATATCAAGGTCAGCCAGATGTTTGAAGATATCAAAGCCCATGTAAAAGACTGGGATAATGAAGAAGAACTCACCGCATATTTAGATGACATTCTTCATAAAAAAGCATTTGACCATACCGGACTGGTATATGGAATGGGACATGCGGTTTATTCTTTATCCGACCCTAGAGCGAGAGTGTTCAAGGGCTTCGTAGAAGAACTTTCTGTAGCAAAGAACAGAGAGAAAGAGTTTAAACTCATGTCTGATGTTGAACGGATTGCGGCAGAATTAATTGCAAAGGAACGCAAAATCTATAAGGGCGTCAGCGCCAATGTCGATTTTTACAGCGGTTTTGTATACAGTATGCTGGGACTTCCGCAGGAACTTTTTACACCGATATTTGCAGTGGCAAGAATTTCAGGATGGAGTGCGCACAGAATTGAAGAATTAATTAATTGTGGCAAGATTATCCGTCCGGCATACCGCAATGTCTGTGACCATAAAGAATATGTACCGTTAGAACAGCGGTAGTAAAAAGCACGTTATCTCCTTTAAAATGCAGATTGCATACAGGCAGGTAACGTGCTATATTTATATAGATAAAGACTTAGAAGCTGCCTTTTTTGGCAGATAGGAGGATTGTTGTGAATATTGTAGTATTAGCTGGCGGAACCAGTACGGAAAGAGATGTTTCCATTATGACAAGTATGATGGTGTGCGGTTCGTTAAGAAGAAACGGACATCATGCCAATATGATAGATGTATTTACAGGTTCGGGAAAATATAAGCACAGCAGTGAATTTTTCCAGGAAGACAATGATTTAAAAAAGCTGGCAGACAGCATGAAAGAGCAGTCAGCCGGTATTGCAAAGCTGGTTGAAGAAAGAGAACGCATCGGCGGCGGATTTTTCGGACCGGGTGTACTCGAACTGTGTCAGGCAGCAGATATCGTTTATATCGGACTGCACGGTGCGAATGGTGAAGACGGTAAGATTCAGGCTGCGTTTGATTTGATGGGTATTAAATATACAGGAACAGGATACTTAAGCAGCGCCATATCCATGAGCAAGGAACTGACTAAAAAGGTACTGGTATCCGAAGGTGTTCCGATGCCAAAGGGCATTTCTTTAAAGAAAGGACATAAGATTGAATATGTTCCGTATCCGTGTGTTGTAAAGCCGTGCTGCGGCGGTTCAAGCGTAGGTGTATCCATTGCAAATAACGAAGAAGAATTCCGTGCCGCAGTGGAAGAAGCTTTCCGCTATGAAGATAACATTTTGGTTGAAGAATATGTAAAGGGCAGGGAATTTTCAGTAGCGGTTCTTGACGGAGAAGCACTGCCGGTTATTGAAATTGAACCGTTAGAAGGCTTTTATGACTACAAGAATAAGTACAATGGCGCAACAAAGGAAACGTGTCCGGCAAATCTTCCAGCAGATGTAGCGCAGAAAATGCAGCGCTGGGCAGTTAAAGCGTGTCAGGCAGTCGGTATTGAAACATGCGGCAGAGTGGATATGTTGTTAAATGAAGACGAAGACATTTTCTGTCTGGAAATCAACACGCTTCCGGGCATGACAGAAACCAGTCTGATTCCGCAGGAAGCGGCAGCAGTCGGCATGTCTTATGACCAGCTGACACAAAAAATTGTAGAAATCTCTATGAATAAATATAATAAATAGTGCAGGAGAGTACCATGAAGGGAATGACTTTGGAAGCTGTTGCAAAAGCCTGTGATGGAATATATCATGGCAGTGACGGCGACAAAATAAAAGAAGTTTCAGCTATTACAACAGACAGCAGGCAGATACAGCCACAGGGAATGTTTATTGCGATTAAGGGTGCAAGAAGTGACGGGCATGCTTATATTGATTCCTGTTATGAAAAAGGAGCGCTCTGCTGTATTTCCGAGCAGGAGCTTCCGGGAGAGAAAAGACCGTACATTCAGGTAGAATCCTCACTTCAGGCATTAAAAGACATTGCGCAGTTATACCGCGCCAATCTGGATATCAAAGTGGTCGGTATTACGGGAAGTGTCGGAAAGACCAGTACAAAGGAAACGATTGCCGCAGTTCTTTCACAGAAGTACAAAGTATTAAAGACACAGGGCAACTTCAATAATGAAATCGGACTGCCGCTTACCATTTTCAGACTGACGGAGGAAGATGAAATCGCTGTTTTGGAAATGGGTATCAGTGATTTCGGTGAAATGACCCGTCTGACAAAAATTGCACAGCCGGACATTTGTGTCATTACCAATATCGGCTTGTGTCATTTGGAAAATTTAAAGAGCCGTGACGGCATTTTAAAGGCAAAAACAGAGATTTTTAAATCCATGAATCCGGATGGCACGGTTATTTTAAACGGAGATGACGATAAGCTCATTACAATCTCAGAAGTTTACGGCAAAAAGCCGGTATTTTTCGGTATTAAAAATACAGCGGGAATCTATGCGGATCATATTGAAAATTTAGGACTGGAAGGCGTCCGCTGCCGGATTCATATGGCAGCAGATAATGCTGTTCAGACGGAGAATCAGACTGAAAATGCGGCAGAAGATTTTACTGTGCAGATTCCGGTTGCGGGAGAGCATATGGTGTATAATGCCATGGCAGCAGCGGCAGTCGGTGAGGCACTCGGACTGACCGCAGAGCAGATAAAAACAGGCATTGAGGGCATGGAAACGATTGCCGGACGAAATCATATTATCCGGGAAAACGGATTTCTGATTTTAGATGACTGCTATAATGCAAATCCGGTTTCTATGAAAGCGTCTGTTGATGTGCTGGATACGGCAAAGGGGCGCAAGGTCTGCATTTTAGGTGATATGTTTGAACTGGGTGAAAATGAAAAGCAGCTCCACTACGAAGTCGGCAGTTATCTGGCACAAAAGCAGATGGATGTTTTGCTGACGGTAGGTGCGCTTTCGACGTCGATTGCGCAGGGTGCCAAAGATTACCGGAAGAATCATGCCGGTGCGTATCCATGCAGTGTGCATACATTTACAACAAAAGAGGAACTTATTGCACAATTGCCTGCACTTTTAAAGCAGGGGGACAATATTTTGGTAAAAGCATCCCATGCAATGGAATTTCCAAAGGTGATTGAAGCAATTACAGAAATGACACAGGAATAATTGATTATTTGTGTTGCGGGCATGACAAAAAACTCTTATCGCAGAAGGAAATTAAATTCAATCTGAGATTCTTTTGATATTGTAATGCCTGCGGATTGGAGGAAGAACACATGAAAAAAATGAAAAAATTAAGCGCGCTGATGCTCGTATTGGTATTATCTTTATCCTTTGTGGCATGCGGCGGCAGCAAATCCATTACAGGTACATGGACTGTAGACGGAACGTATGCCGATATTTCAAAGCTTGAATTAAAGGACGACGGAACGGGAAGTATCAGCCTTGGTGACAGCATTTCTTTAAATATTACGTATACGACAGAAAAAGATAAGCTGACAATTACCATGTCTTATCTGGGACAGACAGAATCCGATGAGTATACATATACGTTAAAGAAGGGCAAGCTGACATTAACAGACAGCAGCCAGACACAGATTACATTTGTAAAGCAGTAAATAAAAAAGATACCGGGTATATCACACAGATGTTTACTTTCGAGTAAAAGCAAACATCTGTAATGGCAGATGAGAAATCGCATGCGCGAATTTCTCACCGCCTCTTCGCAACAAGTTGCTCAGAAATGAGAAGCAGCAGGATTTTATATACCGGGTATCTTTTTAGTTATTAGAATTTTTAAATATTTTTTATATTAGGGGTTTACAAAATCTATTTTATATGGTATTCTTAATTACGTAATAGATATCTATTATATTTATTTTATTTTATTCGGATAAATTCTAGTTTTAAGTCATTCCAAAGGGATACATTCCCAGTCGGAAAATTATCACATTTTAACAACTCAGAAGAAAGAGAGGTATTTTAGATGCACGATATTATTGAACATTACGGGAAGGTCATTGTGGCGCTTGCAGGAGTTCTTGCGGCTGTTTTGCTGACGGTTGCGGTTGTAAAGATTGTGAATACCAAGACGACAACGGCGGTAGATAACATTTCTTATGAACAGCAGATTCAGGATGCCATCAGCGGAGAGGGGAGTAAAGAATAGGGATTGGAAAAAGAACAGGGATTAAAAGGATACATCCGGCAGAATCGTGCAGAACTGTTTCGGGAAATAGAAGATCTGATACAGAATGAAGATGTTACGGATATTGAGTGGGACGGTTATTATCTGTGGGTTACAGATTTAAAGAAAGGCTGTTACTGCCATAATATCCGGTTAAATGAGGAATATGTGGATAATCTTGCAATCCGGCTTGCCAACATTATGAAAGTGCCGTTTAACAGGGCATATCCGATATTGGAGGCCAATACGGAAGATTTGCGCATATCCATCTGGCATGAATCCCGCTGTACCAAAAAGAGTATGGCAATCCGTAAAATCCCGACAAGGCTGAGATTCCGCCATCAGGATATTGTACAGGCTGGTTATGCGCCGGAAGCGCTGATTAATCTGCTTGAAAATTGTGTGACTGCACACTGCAATATTGTGATTGGCGGGCAGCCGCACGCCGGAAAGACGGAATTGCTCAAATATTTGTCCACATTTATTCCGGCGAATGAAAAGGTCGGTGTGTATGAAGACAATCAGGAAATCCATTACCGTAAAATTAATCCGGGGAAAAAATGTGCGGAGTTTTTTGTGGATGAGAAGTTTTCATATTCACAGATTATCAGAGCGGGACTGCGGCATAATATTGACTGGACACTTTTGTCGGAGTCGAGAGGACCGGAGGTGCTGGATTTGTTAAACAGCCTGTCAACGGGGGCAAGCTGTATGACAACGATACATCTGGACGACGTGCGGGGGCTGCCGGACAGAATGTATAATATGCTGGGCTCGTGTGATATTACAGAACGCTTCATCAATAACATTTACAAATATATTGATGTCGGGGTGCTGGTTGAGTGCGATGCAAAGGAAAGGCGGCGGATTACACAGATGGCATTTTACGACAATGAGGGCGGCAGGAATACCTGTACGGTTTTATATGACAGAGAAGGGAAAACACCGCAGCAGATACCGGAAGCCTATCAGCGCCGTTTTCTGCGGTATGGGATTGAGAATCCGTATCAGACAGCATGAGTTTTTGTGCAAGAGGGGAATAATCATGGGAGGAAGCATGAAAAAAATTAAATATAGAAATGTAAGGCAGTATTTTTCTTATCGGAGAATACAGCAGAAAGCAGGGGAGAGCGGAGCTGCCTGTACACCACAGGGGTATGCAGGCATATTTGGGGCAGTAATGGTCATAACCGTCCTTACAGGGTGGTTTTACAGATTACAGCCGATATGGATTTTTATGGTGATGGCAGCGGGAATACTTTGTATTCCCGCGGTGACCGCCGCGTATTTTTCAGGGAAAGAAAAGAAAAAGAAATTTCACGATGTGGATGTATATATTCATCAGATGATTTATTCATTTGAACGACAGCCCAAAATTCTTACGGCACTTGAAGATACACTGAAAGTCACGGATCATAAAATGAAAAATTGTATCATTGCGGCAATACAGGAAATGCAGTATGGGACAACAAAAGATGTGTATCGCATGGCACTTAAAAACATTGAAAAAGAATATGCATGTTCAAGAATTACAACACTGCATACTTTTTTAACACAGGTGGAAGAAAAAGGCGGGGAGTATAAAAGTTCACTGGAAATACTGCGGTGCGATGCAGACCACTGGGTAAAACGGGTATATCAGTTTCAGGAGGAAATAAGACGCATAAAACAGACAACGGCAATCGGAGTAGTACTGAGTTTTCTGATGGCATCGGTATCTGTGCTGGTTACATATATCTGTGAAAATACATCTGAAATCAGGCTGGATATTACACATGAACCGCTATATCAGGTGGTATCCTGTACATTTTTAATTTTATGTATGATGTATTACACTTATATGCAGATCCGGCATGACTGTGACTGGCTGGTTAAACAGCGCAGTGATAAGGCGGCAGAAAGAGATTATCAAATGGCATTTCATACCGACTTAAAGAAACTTCACCGCAGTCTGATACCGATTCTTGTTATAATGGCAGGCATAAGCGGCATTCTGGCATATTACGGATGGTATCTGTGGTGTGCCGTGGCGGTGGTATGCGGTATTTATTTGTGGATTGTGCCACAAATTAACCGGCAGGCGGCATTGAAGCGTTTGAAGAAAGATTTGTATTATTCATTTGCAGACTGGCTCAGGGACGTAGCACTCAACCTTTCGGAGGAATCACTTGCAATGGCAATTGAAGATACGTATGATACAGCACCGGTGATTATGAAAGAGTCGCTGGAACAGTTCATTTATGCGATTGAAGAAAATCCTTCAGATGTAACACCGTATTATTCTTTTTTAAATCAGTTTGAGGTAACGGATATCTCATCTTCGGTACGTATTTTATACTCGCTCAGCGAAAATGATGCGCAGAGTATTGATGTAACCATCAAAACGCTTCTCACAAGAAATTATGAATTGATGAATCAGTATGAAACGGCAGACAATGCAGACCATATCAGTATAATGCGTTTTTCAGAATATATTCCGACTTTTTTTGTAGCAGTGAAGGTGGCAGCAGATATGCTGCTAGTTATTACAAATTATTTGTAATCGTTGGGCGTGTACGCAGAAAGGGGAAAACAATGGATACAATAATAGATTTATATGGAGATGCGGTTACTTCATTTATTTTTATGGGCGCAGTTATTGCGGTTTTCATAAAGATTTTACTCAAGGTGTGTGTATAGGAGGACGGTATGGGCGACTTGATTGCAATGGTAAAGGATGCCGTTGTGCCGCTGGCAGGATTTATGGCAGTAACGGCAATGCTGGGTGTGGTTATTGTAATGTATAAACAGACCATTATGGCAGTAATTAATACACTGCTGTACAGATAAGGTACGGGTATGAAAAATCCTTAAATGTAAGATTTTTATAAAGCTGTCTGTGCCGCAGATGTCACGGACAGCTGTTTGGGACAAAGCATTTGCGGAATGGAGATGAGTATGAAATCAATAATAGAAAGTTCGGCATATTGTATAATCCTTGTTATCATGTGTTACATGGCGATAGGGTTTATACAGATGAACATGGACGTAAACAAGGTAAATGAAGTTTCCAAATACGTGCAGGATTACATGGAAGTGCATGGAAAAAGCACCGGTGATGATGCGGCCGGGTATACACTGGATGCAGCTACACTAGACCACATTAATTCTCACGTAAGCAGATACGGCATGACGGCGGCGGTAACGTATGATACTGCAACTTCCGGGAACGTGTATTACAAGCTGGAGCTGAAATACGCATTAAAAATGCCGTTTCTGAACCTGAATGCAAATCATACATACGATGCGATTGCAAGAACGCCAAAGACGGCATAGGGAAGTGATTGGGGAAAACGTGATTTAGAAAAAGCTGAGCCGGAAAGTGTTCGTGTTTAGGGGAAAATAATGTAAGAAAACAGGAAGGGGAGAACTTCATGAGAACGGTTATAACCGGAGGAGGTTTTTTGGTTGTCACAGCGCTGTGTGTGCTGATCCACTGTTCCATCATCAGTACCAACATGAGGGACAATGAGGTAAGCAACAGCCTTGACAAGGCATCGGATTATGCAGTGGATGTCATGGGTGATATTTATCTGCGCCTTGATTACAGTCAGGGAAATACAGCAGCCTATATGCAGGAGCTGATACAGGGTTTCTGCAGGGCGGTGAATGAAAAAATCGGCACGGATGGGGAGCTGTCAGTGCAGGTTGTAAAGGCGGATATCGAAAACGGTAATTTTGACATTATCGTGACGGAAGATTACGACTATCCGTTAAGGGGCAAAAAGGGAAGCTGTTCGTATGAAAAGGCATTTTCCTTTGAGCCGCAGTAGAAAAATTAAAATATGCACAGTACAACAGCAGCAGACATCAGCTTGATGAAAGTTATGTTATTACAGGAGATATGACTATTATTGCTGTGTATTTATAAAATATAAAACGTGACGAACTTTGTCACAAATTTGCAATTTGCACATTGAAAACTGAATAAGTCACGTAAGCCCCGACAAGGAATGAAGATGTGACGGACTTCGTCACGCAGAAAAAGTAATGCTTGCAACGCACACCGAACAGGTGTATACTGTGTATAGGATAAAAGAAAGAAGGTATGCTGCCATATGACAGTAAGGAAGCTGGTAGAAAAAACAGGAATGACACAGAAACAATTTGCTGAATATTTTGGCATTCCGTTCCGGACGTTACAGAACTGGGTACTCGGACAGGAAAAATGCCGGGACTACTGGATTAAACTTATGCAGTATAAACTCCAAAAAGAAGGACTTATTGACGCTGACGAAGATGAACGTGACGAAGTTCGTCACATTTGAAAGAAAGGGACTATTGATATGAGTGAAAGAGAACAGGCAAAGCAAATCATTGACAGTCTGCCGGAATATAAGGTTAGGAAAGTCTTATTGTTCTTAAAAGGAGTACAGTTTGATAACGATATGGATAACGACACATATTCTGATGAATTAATCACAGAGTAAAAGAAAAGGAGTGAAAGGTATATTTACAGCTAAAGTAATTGAATCCGGGCAGAATCAATCAGTCAGTATCCCAAGAGAATACAGACTTAATGGAACCGAAGTAAATATCAGCAAAATTGGTGATATTGTAATGCTTGTTCCAAAAGATGCAAAATGGGAGGGATTTTTAAACAGTCTGACAATGTTTTCTGATGATTTTCTTGAGGAAAGAGGAACAGTTGATACGGAGGAGCGGGAACAATTATAAAACATAAGCCGGAATCTGTTATCAGAAAATTCCTTGAACAAAATCCGGAGGATATATGTATTTCATCGATTACATATGCTGAACTGACGTATGGCGTGGAAAAAAGTTCGGCGGTTGAAAAAAACCGGCTTGCATTATCACTGTTTCTTTCATCCATTGAGATTCTGCCATATGGTGAAAATGCGGCGGATGAATATGGAGAGATAAGATCGGCACTTGAAAAGTCGGGAACTCCGATAGGTGGTATGGATATGCTTATTGCTTCTCATGCAAAGGCAGAAAATCTTATACTGGTGACAAATAACACCAAAGAGTTTATAAGAGTACCACAAATAAAGCTGGAAAATTGGGTTATGTAAAGAACAAATTTGTGACGAACTTCGTCACGGGAAAGGTTGAAAATATGACAAGATTAAAAGAATTATTAAAGAACAAAAAAGTAGTAGCAGGAGTAGCGGCGGTAATCGTTTTAATCGCCGTAGGAACAACGGCGGTGTGTGTATCAGGCGGTAATAAAAATAAGCAAACAGCCGCACAGGAAACAAAACAGCAGACAACGACAGTAGCTACAGCAAAAAAGACAGAACAGACAACAGCAGCGATGGAAATAGCACAGGCACAGACAGGAGAAGGTGAAACCACAGCTGTAGCAACAGCTGTAGCAGAGGAAACGAAAGTAGAAAATGAAACCCTGGCAGAAGAAGCAGTGGCAGAAACTCCACAGCAGGCAGAACCGGTAGAAGAAGCGCAGCCGGAAGAAATTCCTCACGGTGAGGAAGTCGTATCAGAGAATACAGGAAATGATACAGAAGAAAGTAACGAGCCGGAAGAAGTAGAAGACACCGGAAACAACGAGCCAGAAGAAGCCCCGGAACCTGAACCAACCCCAGAGCCTGCTCCGGAACCGGCAACCGAAGCAGCACCGTCATTAACCGATGAGGAAAGACTGGTTGCTACTGGGAAGTGGACAAAAACAAGTGAATCAAGTCGTAGGGGACACACATATCAGCATTATACTTATACTGATTCAATTACTGGCTATACAGTTGATGCTGTATTAGTGGATGGTACAATTCAACACGTGGATAGTGATAATGCTGAAGCATTAGGTGCGATTATGGATGCTCATGGTACATCACATACCGTTTCGATTGATACGTTACTAGCATTTTAATTAAGAAAAAATGAAATATAAATTTTAAGATGACACTTTACAGTCTTGTTCTGTAGAGTGTCATTTTGCGTAGAAAGGAGCAAAAATATGAAAAGAAAAATACAATGCGTTTGGTTAATGCTTGCAGTATGCGTGCTGATTTTTATTAGTACGGTTGAAAATAGTAAAATAGTACAGGCAGCAACCTTTGAAAATGGATATTATTGTAAAACGGTTCAAGGGGCTTTAAGCATTGAATATAATGTACATGGAACATTTGATGAATACAACAAAACGACCAGTGTAGATGACCGTTGTGATGATGTTGAAATAAATGTAACTGAAACATTACAAATTCCTGTGAGTGTAAATGTACGCAGAAATATAAATAGCGCTACATACTCAATATCTGTTAATACGACATCAAACTGGAGTGCAGCAAAGTATTGTCGTGGCGAAGCCTATGAAGAATGGCAGGGGTCATATATTAACTGTGGAGGAACGGCGTATGTAGATTTTACGGCAGATGGTTCACATAATTTATTGGGTATTAATTCAAATACATCATCGGAACAGACGGTAGACTTAACATCTAAGGGTTGTACGTACAGTGTGGATACATTATTTGATGACAATCCGGATTGGGTAATTGATTGGTATGATGTAACAGCAACCTTAAATCACATGACTCTCACATTTACATATCCGCCATTCCCGGAGTACACAATTCAGTATGACCCGAACGGTGGAAGCGGATATATGCCGTCAGAAACCGTTAAATATTCAGAAAATTTTACTTTAAAAGCTAATGCATATACAAAGAGTGGATACATATTTAAGGGCTGGGCAGTAATCCGTGAAGCAGACGGAAGAATTTTCTGTGATAGTCGTGGGTGGACACCGATTAATGAGTGTCAGCCGTCAGAATGGCATATATATGGTACAGGAGAACGGTATGTAATGGACACGGCATGGTTTGACGACCGGACGGACGGAATGTTTACGTTCTGCGCCCAGTGGGAAGCTGCAGACAGGTTTGTAAACTATATGGGAAACGGAGCAGATAACAGAGAAGACTATTACCAGTCCTATTCGGCTGCATCGGAGAACAGTTTTAATAAATTAGATTTCAAAAAGACGGGATACACCGCGGAAAGTAATTGGGTGTATAAAGACCAATATATGAACACAGCAGGAAGTTATGCTGGAAATGGAACGGCAGTCATGCCGGGACAGAATGGGCTTACGACAATCCGTACAAAGTGTGGCAGAAGATATGACAGCGTAGATATTAATGCCGCAAGTACCGAAAATGGAGCAAATGTGCAGTTGTGGGACTGTGTAAATGGAAATGCGCAGATGTTTGCGTTCCAGTATGTAAAGACCGAAAACAATGTGCCGTACTGGACAATCAGAAACAACTATTCCGGCAAGGTGCTTGACGTAGACGGGACAGCAGCCGGAGCAAATGTAGCACAGTGGACATACCACGGCGGCGATAACCAGTTGTGGACGTTAAAAATGGCAGGGGACGGATACTTCTACATTTGCTCAAAGCTTGGAAACTGTACTTCACTGGATTCTTCCTCACTGGTGCTTGACCTGTGGGGATATAGCACAGATAACGGGACAAATATTACAATCAGCGGTTATCACGGCAGCGACAACCAGCAGTGGTATCTGTGGGACAACACCATTAACTTATCTGCCGAATGGACAAGCACGAATTACAAGGTGGATTACAACGCAGACGGCGGTACGCTTCTTGATGAAAACGGAAATGAAACAACAGATA
>ERZ1673739.290-NODE-290-length-75120-cov-29.771078_pt1 | contig 75120 bp, 74 predicted proteins | sample MGYA00580210_ERZ1673739 | MGnify/ENA primary metagenome ERZ1673739 (study PRJEB41218, sample SAMN15661749) | gut metagenome | host: Homo sapiens | place: Canada: London | collected 2015-08-20/2019-03-30 | study: EMG produced TPA metagenomics assembly of... | reverse complement strand
TTCATGCGCGCGATCTGGATTATATCGGCAAGCGCACCTTTCTCGGTAACTACTCACTGACCGAAGAAGAATTCTCCAAGCTGAAAAACAGGCCGACCACGGCTATATGATGGATGTGGAGAACCGCCGCTTGAAAGAAGAACTTTCCACCGCCAAGAAGGAAGCTGCTCATTGGGGTCAAAAGTATCATGAACTCTGGTATGAAGTGAAGCCCTATCTGGACGCTCTCCACCGTGCGCCCGAACTGGTGCGCGGCTTTCTGGAAAAGATTCTTGCCCCCAAGCAGGAGCGCACCATGAATGTGCAGCAGAAAAACCGCAAGCGTGGGCAGGATATGGAACTTTGATTTTCGGAGGATACCATTTGAACAAAAAGAAGAAGTCAAACAAATCCGGCTACCCGGATGAAGCAATCAAGACCCTTGCGCGTTGCTTTTATCCCTCCATGGTTGAGTTTTTCAACAGTGAGGAAGGCCAGCGTGAATATGAGGAATGGCTGAAAGAGCAGGAAGCACTACAAGCCTTGCCTGTTGCCGCATAAAAACAGCAGGACGCTCCCAGAAAAGGGAACGCCCTGCTTTACATAGATGTTTCTTACCGGGGTGTGTCCGCTTGGGCACACCTCTTATTTTTTTGCCCTTAATCTTCTAGCCCATGGCTCCCGGCTGCATTTTTCAAATATTCCTCCGGGTCACCGTTCAGAATCAAATCGGCATAGCTCAGCGGGTCATTGTAGATAAGGTAGTCCAATTCCGTCCTCTGCGCCATGGTCACGTCCAATTCATCCTCGACCCCGGTGCAGTCGATGGAAATTTTTCTTCCATCCCGGAGCAGCAGCTCCACGCAGTCAGTATCCATGTTGAACGAACAGGCTCTTGCATCGTACTTCATCATCGTGTCCTCCAAACGCTTATTGTGTGGTTACGGTCTATGACAAGGCATCGGAGTTTTGCGCCGTCCACGGGAGCCTTCGTTGTTGTACCCGAAGAAAACGAAAAATCCGAACCCTTCTCCAATCGGAAACAGGTTCGGATTTTTCTTGTTTGGTGGGCGCGGGTGGATTCGAACCACCGAAGCTGAAAGCAGCAGATTTACAGTCTGTCCCCATTGGCCACTCGGGAACACGCCCATATTCACTTTTTGTGTCCTTCGCCGGACGACTTGTTTATTCTATCATGCAGAAAGGCTTTTGTCAACTGTTTTTTTACCTTTTTCTTCAAATGCGTTTTCCGTGCAGAGAAACGGCAGGAAAAGCCCTGCAGCTATGCAGGCACGGCAAAGTCGGAGAAAAAAAGCCAGCCGGAAGAAATTGATAGGCAAATTGCAAGAAAAACTCGGGACAATATGTGAAAAGTGCAAGACTTTTTGTCTCTGCATTGAAAAACGCAGGAAGGCGTGATATATTAAAAACGCAACAAAGTGCAACAAAATGGATGGCGCTTTTGTCACTCTGTGGCAAATCAGGCGGGATCAGTAGAAAAAGAAAGGCATAGCGACAAACCATGACGATTCAGGAATGTTATAGACAGATGGGCGCAAATTATGAGGACGTGCTCAAGCGGCTTTACAACGAAGGCATGATCTGCAAATTTACGCTGATGTTTTTGAACGACGACAGCTATCCGAAACTGGAGCAGGCATTGAAGGAAGGAAATGTGAAGGAAGCATTCCGTGCGGCACACACGCTCAAGGGCGTGTGCCAGAACCTGGGCTTTACCAACCTGTATCAGCCCACCTACGATTTGACCGAGGTGCTGCGCACAGGCACACTGGAAGGTACCAAGGAGCTGTTTGACAGCGTGACCTGCCAGTACAAAATCACCATCAATGCGATCCGTGCGCTCCAGTAAGCTCCGCATTTGGCTCGATCTCCAAACGGCATCCTTCCTTATAAAAGGCAGGATGCCGTTTTTTATTGCATTCTGCGCAGTTTTATGATATAATGCCGGACGAACTGAACAGAAAAACAGCAGGTGCCTTTTGCCGATGCACTGCACGGCGGAAAGGGTAAAAGGGAAGCGGGTGCAGATCCCGCACGATCTCGTCACTGTGATAAGGGAGTCCGCATCAGGGTGCTTTGCACCAGCCACTGGAGCTTTTGCTCTGGGAAGGAGATGACGGGCGGCGATCTTTCAGTCAGGAAACCTGCCTGCTGTTGGTACGGGGGTGCAAACCCCAGATCACGAGGAATTGGTTGTACCAAAAAGCCCTGAAACAACAGAGGTCTTTTTGTCATGCCATCCGCAGGACAGAAGGGCCTCTTCTTTCATCTTTCTTTCCTGTACCCTTTGTTTGGTTCAAACCGCAATTTATCCAGCAGGAAAGGACAAGAACAATGAGAAAGATCGAAACCAAAAAGCTGGCCGCAGCTGTTACAGCTCTGGCTCTGTGCGCCGGCGTGCTCACCGGCTGCGGCGGTGCTGCTTCCGGCACTGCATCCAGCACCGCTGCGTCTTCCGCTTCCAGCGAAGCGAGCAGCGAGGAGGCTGACGAAATGGCAGCAAAGAACGTGGCAGACCTGATCGATGCCATCTATGTGCAGGAGCGCAATGATGACACCGACGCCCAGTGCGAAGCCGCCAAGGCTGCATGGGATGCCCTGACCGACACCCAGAAGGAACTGGTGGAAGGTGAGAACGCCGACCCCGACTACTTTGGCCGTGACACCGGCGATGCTTCCAAGGACGATGCCCGCAATCAGGACGACATTGGCGACAACGAGCTGCTGGTGGTCTCCTTCGGCACCTCCTTCAACGACAGCCGCGTGAAGGACATCAAGGGCATCGAGGATGCTCTGCAGGCCGCATACCCGGATTGGTCTGTGCGCCGCGCATTCACCGCACAGATCATCATCAACCATGTGCAGGCTCGTGACGGCGAAAAGATCGACAACATGCAGCAGGCCATGGACCGCGCTGTGGAAAACGGCGTGAAGAATCTGGTCGTCCAGCCCACCCACCTGATGCACGGTGCTGAGTACGACGAGATGATGGAAATGATCGACACCTACCGCGACAAGTTTGAATCTGTCGCTGTGGCTGAGCCCCTGCTGGGCGAGGTCGGTTCCGATGCCACCATCATCAATCAGGATAAGGAAGACGTTGCCAAGGCTGTCACCGCTGCTGCCGTGAAGGAAGCCGGCTACGACAGTCTGGATGCCGCTGCTGCGGACAAGGTCGCCTTTGTCTTTATGGGCCACGGCACCTCGCACACCGCAAAGGTGAGCTACAGCCAGATGCAGACCACTATGCAGACTCTGGGCTACGACAATGTGTTCATTGGCACCGTTGAGGGCAAGCCGGAAGAGACTGCCTGCGAGAACGTGATCGAGGCTGTTAAGGCTGCGGGCTACACCAAGGTCATCCTGCGCCCGCTGATGGTGGTTGCCGGCGATCACGCCAACAACGATATGGCCGGTGAGGATGCCGACTCCTGGCTGAGCCAGTTCAAGGCTTCCGGTGCTTTCGACAGCATCGACTGCCAGATCGCTGGTCTGGGTGAGATCGAGGATGTCCAGAAGCTGTATGTCGCCCACACCAAGGCGGCGATCGATTCTCTGAACGGTTGATCAAACGAACCCTCTCCGTCTCGCGGCCGCTTTGCGGCATCCGGTGGAGAGGGTTCATTTTTTATCTGAACAATGGTATAATAAAAGCTGATTTCTTATAATGTAGAGGTATTTCCTATGAAACGCGTTTTTTCCTGTGTTGTCGCTGCTTCTCTGGCACTGAGTCTGCTGGTGGGCTGCGGCGCTTCTTCCACGGCATCTTCTGCAGCTTCCAGTGCTGCTTCTTCCGAGGCGGCATCCTCTGTGGCTTCTTCTGCCGCTGAGACCGCCGCTTTGCCGGATGGTGTGTATACCGCCGAGTTTGACACCGACAGCAGCATGTTCCACGCCAACGAAGCCTGCGACGGCAAGGGCACCCTGACCGTGGAGAACGGCCAGATGACCTTCCATGTCAGCCTTGCTTCCACCCATATCGTCAACCTGTATCTGGGCAAGGCTTCCGATGCCGCCGACCACGAGGCCGACTGGCTGCAGCCCACCACAGATACCGTCACCTATTCCGACGGCACCTCGGAGGAGGTGTACGGCTTTGACATTCCGGTCACTGCTGTGGATACGGACTTTGATCTTGCCATTCTGGGCACCAAGGGCAAGTGGTACGACCATGTCGTCAGCGTGCGTGATGCCGTGGAAAAGGCTGCGGAAGCCGAGACCCCGGCAGACGGCACCTACACCTGTGAGGTGACGCTGGAAGGCGGCTCCGGCCGTGCCACCGTGGAGAGCCCCGCCGCCCTGACCGTGGCAGACGGCAAAATGACCGCCACCATCGTGTGGAGCAGCCCGAACTATGATTATATGATCGTGGACGGCGAGAAGTATTTGCCCACCAACACCGAGGGCAATTCCACCTTTGAAATTCCGGTATCGGCGCTGGATACCGCACTGGATGTCACCGCCGACACCGTTGCCATGAGCACCCCCCACGAGATCGAGTATACGCTGACCTTTGATTCTGCAAGTCTGAAGGCTAACGATTGAGAATGCCCTCCGCTCACGCTCTGGGCATACTCAGCGGAAAATCAATTTTTTATTTCGCGTTTGTCGCGGCTCCGACGCTTGTCAGGGCAAAGCCCTTCCATCTGCTATCGCAGATCGCTCGCCTGCTTGAAAGACCCACTGGGGCTTTCATTGCTGCGCAACCGCAGGGCCGCTCCAAACGCCTTTTCACAAGAGGGGTCGGAACGACAAACGTCCGGATATTTGAATGAAAATCACTCGCAACCAATTTCTGAAACTGATCCCCGCTACGGCGCTGACGCTGACCGGCTGCGGCAGCAAGGCTCAACCTGCCAATACGAAAAGTCTTATTTTCTCCCATCATTACCAGCTGGACTATGCACAGCAGTTCACAGCGGACTGCTATGAGGGCGGCTATACCATGCTGACCATCGCGGAGTCGGATGCACGGTTCCTTGTTGTGCCGGAAGATGCCGCGGAGGTGGACGGTCTGCCTGCTGATGTGACTGTGCTGCGCCAGCCGGTGGAGAATATTTATCTGGTCTCCACCTCGGTGATGGATCTGCTTTTGCATCTGGACGCACTGGACAGCGTGGCCTTTTCCGGCACCAAGGCCGAGGGCTGGTATCTGCCCGCGGTGCAGCAGGCCATGGAAGAGGGAAAAATCGCGTATGCAGGCAAGTACAGCGCCCCGGATTACGAGCAGATCCTGGCAGCGGGCTGCCGCCTTGCCATTGAGAATACCATGATCCTTCACACGCCGGAGGTAAAGGAGCAGCTGGAGCACTTTGGCATCCCGGTGCTGGTGGAGCGTTCCAGCTACGAGAGCGACCCGCTGGCCCGCATGGAGTGGATCAAGCTTTACGGCATCCTGCTGGGCAGGGAAGAACAGGCCGAGCAGGTGTTTTCCGCGCAGGAGACAGCCGTTCAGCCCATCCTCTCGCAGAAACCCACGGGAAAAAGCTGCGCCTTCTTCTCGCTGACCACCAACAACCTTGCCACTGTGCGCAAGGGCAGTGACTATGTGGCCCGCATGATCGAAATGGCAGGCGGCAGCTATGTCTTTGCGGACCTGACGGACAATGGTAACAGCCTTGCTACCATGAACCTGCCGCTTGAGGACTTCTATGCAGGTGCAAAGGATGCCGATGTGCTCATCTACAACAGCGCCATCGAGGGTATGATCGCATCGGTGAGCCAGCTGACCGAGCGTTTCCCACTGTTGAACGAGTTCAAAGCGGTGCAAAACGGTCAGGTGTGGTGCACCACCCAGAGCCTGTTCCAGCAAAGCATGGAGCTGGCAGACTTGATCGTGGATATGAACCGGGTGTTTACCAAGGGCACACCTGCCGCCAGTACCCTGAAATTCCTCACCCATGTGGATTAAAGAAGGAAAATTTTACAGAAAGGAAAGCCTATGACCCGTACCAGACGCCTTGCAGCCGCCTATATTGCCCTTGCGGCAGCCGTGGCTGTGCTTTTTGCGCTGAACCTGTTCTGGGGCAGCGTATCCCTTGCACCGGGTGCGGTGCTGACGGCGCTGCTGGGCAAGGGCGGCGATGCGCTTGCGGGGAACATCATCCTGCAGCTGCGCCTGCCCCGCGCGGTCATGGCGGCGCTGTTGGGGGCAGCCCTCAGCGCGGCAGGCTACCTGCTGCAGACTTTTTTTGCAAACCCCATTGCCGGGCCATTTGTTATGGGCGTTTCCAGCGGCGCAAAGCTGGCGGTGGCCCTGACCATGGTGGTGTTTCTGGACCGCGGGATGCTGACCAGCTCGGCCACCATGATCGTGGCGGCCTTTGCGGGTGCCATGGCTTCCATGGCCTTTGTGCTGGCGGTGGCCCGGCGGGTGCAGCGCATGAGCATTCTGGTCATCTGCGGTGTGATGATCGGCTATATCTGCTCCGCCATCACCGATATCGTGGTGGCCTTTGCGCAGGATTCCAACATCGTCAATCTGCACAACTGGTCGCAGGGCAGCTTTTCCGGCGTGACATGGGCCAATGTGCAGGCTGCGGCACTGGTGGTGCTGCCTGCGCTGGCGGCATCCTTTCTGCTTTCCAAGCCCATGGCCGCCTACCAGATGGGCGAAGCATATGCCCGCAGCGTGGGCGTGAATGTCAAGCCTTTCTCGGTAGCGCTGGTGCTGCTTTCCAGCCTGCTGGCGGCCTGTGTCACCGCCTTTGCGGGGCCGATCTCCTTTGTAGGCATCGCGGTGCCGCACCTTGTCAAGCAGCTGCTGGGCAGCGCAAAGCCGCTGTATGTGCTGCCGGGGTGCTGCTTGGGCGGTGCGGCTTTCTGCCTGTTCTGCGACCTGCTGGCCCGCAGTCTGTTCGCGCCCACGGAGCTGTCCATCAGCTCGGTCACGGCCGTGTTCGGCGCACCGGTGGTCATCTGGCTGCTGGTGCGGCGCAATTCAGAGCGGGAGGGCGCATGATGAACGAAAAAGCACTTTGCACTGCGCGGGAGCTTGCCATCGGCTACGGCAAGACACCGCTGCTCTCGGATATTTGCCTCGGGGTGCAGCCGGGCCAGATCCTGACCTTGATCGGGCCGAACGGCGCAGGAAAATCCACCCTGCTCAAAACGCTGGCGGGCCAGCTTGCTCCCATGGGCGGCACAGTGCTGCTGGCGGAGAAGGATCTTACTGCCTATACCGGTACCCAGCGGGCGCAGAAGCTGGCTCTCATGGCCCCTCACAGCCGCCGGATGGAGCTGACCACCTGTTTTGACTTTGTTTCGGCGGGGCGCTATCCCTACACCGGACGGCTGGGCATTTTGTCTGCCGAGGACAGGCAGCAGGTGCACAGAGCCTTGGAGCTGGTGGGCGCGGCGCAGCTGGCAGACCGGGATTTTAACCGTATCAGCGACGGCCAGCGCCAGCGCATCCTGCTGGCCCGGGCACTGTGCCAGCAGCCGGAAGTGATCCTGCTGGACGAGCCGACCTCTTTTCTGGATATCAAGGGCAAGATCGAACTGCTCACCATTTTAAAGGAGCTGGCCCATACCGGTCAGCTGGCGGTGATCCTGAGCCTGCACGAGCTGGAATTGGCCGAAAAAATAGCGGACACGGTGGTGTGCGTTTCGCCCGGTGGTGTTTCCGGCGTGCTGACCCCGGAACAGGCGTTTCAGCCGGAGAACATCCGCACCCTGTACGGCCTGACCGAACAGCAGTACACGGCTCTGTTCGGCACACCGGAGCCGGAAGCCGAAAAGGCACCCGCCGGAAAACCTCAGTTTGAGCATTACGTCCGCAGCGGGCAGAAGCTGCTGCGCTGCGGCTATACCACCGGCACCTGTGCCGCGCTGGGGGCTGCAGGGGCGGCGCGTCTGCTGCTGACCGGCCGCGAACCGGAAACGGTGGCTCTGCGCACGCCCAAGGGCATTGTGGTGGAGGTGGCTCCCCTCTGGTGCCGCAGCACGGACACAGGTGCCGCATGTGCCATCCGCAAGGACGGCGGCGACGATGTGGATGTGACTACGGGCCTGCCGGTGGTCGCATCAGTGGTACTGGAACCGGATGCCCCCGGCGTGCGCATCTTTGGCGGCGAGGGGGTGGGCCGTGTGACGAAGCCCGGCCTTGACCAGCCCGTAGGCGAAGCCGCCATCAACCATGTGCCGCGCCGGATGATCGCCGAGGCGCTGGAAGGGGAAGCTGAAAATGCTGCCTACACTGGCGGCTTTGCAGTGACCATTTCCATCGAGGGCGGTGCCGAGACGGCAAAGCGCACCTTCAACCCGCACATCGGGGTGGAGGGCGGGCTTTCCATTCTGGGCACCAGCGGCATCGTGGAACCCATGAGCCAGCAGGCCATTCTGGATACCATCCAGCTGGAAATGAATCAGGCCGCACTGCGTGCAAAAAATGCCCCCGGCCCCCGGCGGCTGGTGCTGGCCCCCGGCAACTATGGGCTGGATTATCTGGCCAGCGCTCTGCCGCAGTTCGAGCGGTTCCCGGTGGTCAAAACTTCCAACTTCATCGGGGATACGCTGGATATGGCTGCCACGGCCAAATTTGAGGAAGTGCTTCTGGTAGGCCACGTAGGCAAGCTCTGCAAGCTGGCGGCAGGGGTCATGAACACCCACTCCCACACGGCGGATGGCCGCGCTGAAGTGTTTTGCGCCCATGCGGCGCTGTGCGGTGCCGCGCATGAGGTGTGCGCCGCCCTGATGGATGCCGCCACCACCGATGCCTGCCTTGACATTCTGGACGGCGCACAGCTGCGTGCACCGGTGCTGGAAAGCATCCTTGCCGCCATCCAGATGCATCTGGACCGACGGGCAGGCGGGGCCTTCCGGGTGGGCGCGGTGCTCTTTTCCAACCAGCACGGCCCGCTGGGCGAGACAAAAACGGCAAAGGAGCTGATGCAGGAATGGCAGAACTGAAAGGTACATTTTACGGTGTCAGCGTCGGCCCCGGCGACCCGGAGCTGATGACGCTGCAGGCTGTGCGGCTCATCCGGCAGTGCCCGGTGCTGGCCGCGCCGCAGACTGCTTCCGGCCAGATGCTGGCGCTGGACATCGCCCGCAGTGCGCTGGGAGAAGCGCTGGACGGCAAGACCATCGTCCCGCTGTACTTTGCCATGAGCCGTGACCCGGCCGCGCTGGCGGCTTCGCACGAAAAAGCCGCCGCCGCGGTGCGGCAGTATCTGGATGCCGGGCAGGACGTTGCCATGCTGAACATCGGTGATGTTTCCATCTATGCCACCTTTGGTTACCTGCAGGAGATCTTGCAGGCCGGGGGTTATGCCACCGCCATGGCGGCAGGCGTGCCCAGCTTTTGTGCGGCGGCGGCGCGGCTGAATGTGCCGCTGACCGGCGGCATGGATACGCCGCTTACCATTGCGCCCGGCGGCTGGACAGACCGCGTGCTGGAAATGCCCGGCACCAAGGTATTGATGAAAACCGGCAGGCAATTGCCTGTCTTATTGGATACCCTGCAGCAGGCAGATAAGCTGAAAAAAAGCGCACTTGTGTGCAACTGCGGTCTGCCGGACGAGCGGGTCTACCCGGATCTTTCCCTTGAACGGCCGCAGGAACAGGCCGGTTATTTTGCCACCGTTTTGGTAAAGGAGTAACGTTATGGTACATTTTGTTGGTGCAGGCCCCGGCGCACCGGACCTCATCACCCGGCGGGGCGCGGCCCTGCTGCAGAAAGCCGACTGCATCATCTATGCGGGCAGTCTGGTGAACCCGGCCCTGCTGGGCCTTGCAAAGGCAGACTGCGCCATTTATAACAGCGCTGAAATGACGCTGGAGCAGGTGCTGGATGTGATGCGGCAGATGGAAGCTGCGGGTAAGATCACCGTGCGCCTGCACACCGGCGACCCCTGCCTTTACGGTGCCATCCGGGAGCAGATGGATGTGCTGGACGCCGAGGGCATTCCCTACGATGATACCCCCGGTGTGTCCAGCTTCTGCGGTGCAGCGGCGGCGCTGAATGCAGAGTACACGCTGCCCACCGTCAGCCAGACCGTCATCATCACCCGCATGGAGGGCCGCACCCCGGTGCCGGAAAAAGAAAAGCTGGCAAGCCTTGCCGCCCACGGGGCAACGATGGTCATTTTCCTATCCATCGGCCTTGTGGACAAAGTACAGCAGGCGCTTCTGGAAGGCGGTGCCTATACGCCGGATACCCCGGCAGCGGTGGTGTATAAGGCCACATGGCCGGAGGAAAAAACGGTGCGCTGCACCGTAGGTACGCTGGCGGAAAGCGTTCATGCAGCGGGCATCACCAAAACGGCGCTCATTGTGGCAGGCGGCTTTCTGGGCCGGAACTATGAGCGCAGCAAGCTCTACGACCCGGCCTTTACCACCGAGTTCCGCAAGGGGACCGACCAGTGACCCGCGCCTACCTTGCCTTTACGGCAAAGGGCCTTGCACTGGCCCAAAAACTGGCGGCGGCATATCCCGGCAGTGTGACCCGCTGCGGCCATGAAGCCGGGCAGGTGCACCTTGCCGATTGGACGGCCCGCCAGTTTGCCGGGAGCGATGCCCTTGTTTTTGTAGGTGCTGTGGGCATTGCGGTGCGGGCCGTTGCGCCCCACTGCCAAAGCAAGGCACAGGACCCTGCCGTTGTGGTGCTGGACGAGTGCAGCCGCTTTGCCGTGCCCATCCTCTCAGGCCACCTGGGCGGTGCCAACGACCTTGCCCGGGCGCTTGCCGCTGTGTGCGGTGCGGTGCCGGTGATCACCACAGCCACCGACGCAAACGGTGTGTTTGCGGTGGACGAGTGGGCAAAGCACCAGAACTGCACCGTGCTGGAGCCGGAGCGCATCAAGCTTGTCAGCGGTGCACTGCTGGCGGGCAAAACGGTGCAGTTTGCATCCGACTGGCCCATTGCGGGTGCACCGCCTGATGGGATCACGGCGGGAGATGCCCCGGACTTTGCCCTCACCCTCTGCCCGGCGGGGGATGCGCTGCATCTGGTGCCGCGCATCGGCGTGCTGGGCGTGGGCTGCAAACGCGGCACCAGCACCGAAACGCTGGCCGAAGCCTTTGCAGCTTTCTGTGCCCAGAACCGCCTTGCGCCGCAATGCATCACGGCGGCGGCAAGCATCGACTTAAAACAAAACGAGGCGGGCCTGCTGACCTTCTGTAAGAGCCACAGCTGGCCGGTGCAGTTTTTCACAGCGGAACAGCTGCATGCCGCCCCCGGCAGCTTTACGCCTTCGGCCTTTGTGCAGAGCGTTACCGGCGTGGACAATGTCTGTGAACGGTCGGCAGTGCTGGCCGCAGGCGGGACACTCGTTTTTCACAAATATGCCCATACCGGCGTGACCTTTGCGCTGGCCGTGCGGCCCTATGCCCCGGACTGGAGGTGGCAGAATGTTTGACCCGATGGAATTTGAGATCGACGAACCGGAAAAGGTAGTCTACGTGGTGGGCATTGGCCCCGGAGATGTTTACTACCTGACGCAGGAAGCCCAGAACGTTCTGGAACACGCAGATGCCATCTGCGGCTATAAACTTTATCTTGATCTGATCGAGCCGGAGTTCCCATGTGAGGAATATTATTCCACCGGCATGACCAAGGAGATCGACCGCTGCCGCTGGGCGCTGGAAAAGGCGAATACCGGCAGGCGCGTGGTGATGGTGTGCAGCGGCGACGCAGGCGTTTACGGCATGGCCAGCCCTGTGCTGGAACTGGCGCAGGATTACCCGGACGTTGCCGTAGAAGTGGTGCCCGGCCTTACGGCCGCCCTCAGCGGTGGGGCTGTGTTGGGCGCGCCGCTGGCCCACGATTTCTGCGTGATCTCCCTTTCCGACCGGCTTACCCCGTGGGAGGTCATCGAAAAGCGGCTGGCCTGCGCAGCGCAGGGAGATTTCTGTGTTGCACTCTATAATCCTTCCTCCAAGGGCAGGCCGGACTACCTGCAAAAGGCAGTGCGCATCCTGCGCGCAAACGGCAAGGCGGATGATACCGTCTGCGGCCTTGTGCGCAACATTGGCCGCGAGGGCCAGAGTGCCCGGGTGCTGACGCTGGCCGAGCTGGAAAACACGCCGGTGGATATGTTCACCACCGTGTATATCGGCAACAGCAATACCCGCGCCCTTTCGGGCCGGATGGTCACGCCGCGGGGGTACCGTAAGTGAAGGCGGTCGTGTTCAGCGGCACCACCGAGGGCCGTCGCTTTTCCAAAAAGCTGGCAGAGCTTGGCGTTGCGGTAACGGTGTGCGTGGCAACGCCGCTGGGTGCCGAGGAGCAGGGCGAAATGGCGGGCATCACGGTGCACGCCGGGCGGCTGCAGCCGGATGCCATGGCGGCATTGCTGGCGGGAGCTGATCTCTGCGTGGATGCCACCCACCCTTATGCAGTGGATGCCACCAGGAACATCCGCGCTGCAGCGGTGCAGGCGGGCGTGGAATACCGCCGCCTGCTGCGTGCGCAAAGCCCCTTGCCGCCCGGCTGTGCGGTGTTTGAAACAGCAGCGCAGGCTGCAGAATATCTGGCCGGGACAGAGGGCAATATCCTGCTTGCCACCGGTGCCAAGGAGCTGGCTGTGTTTGCCGGGCTGGAACCGGCGCGGCTTTACCCGCGCGTCCTGCCCACGCCGGAGGGCATTGCCGCCTGTGAAGCGGCCAATGTCCCGCACCGGAACATCATTGCCATGCAGGGGCCGTTCAGTCTGGCGCTGAATAAGGCGTTGATAACACAGTTCCAGATCCGGTACCTCGTCACCAAGGACGGCGGCGCAGCGGGCGGCTTTGCCGAGAAGGTGCAGGCCGCTGCCGATACCGGCGCACAGCTGGTGGTGCTGCGCCGCCCGCCGGAAACTGGCGAGACGGAAACACAAATTTTAGCGTATTGCAAGGAGATTTTGCAATGGTCACACTGATCGGCATGGGCAGCGGAAAATGGGAAGCCCTTTCGGCGCAGGCACAGCAGGCTGTGCGCAGCGCGGGCCTTGTGTTCGGTGCAAAGCGGCTGCTGGCGGGCCTGCCTGCAGACTGCACGGCCCGGCAGTTCGCGCTCTACCAACCCGCTGACATTCTGGAAACACTGGCACAAAACTCCGGGCAGGATGCTGCCGTGCTTTACAGCGGCGATACCGGATTTTACTCCGGTGCGTCCGGTCTGCTCACGCCGCTGCGGGCGCTGGGCATCCCCGCGCGGGTGTATCCGGGCGTTTCCAGCATCCAGATGCTTTCAGCGGCGCTGGGCCGACCGTGGCAGGACTGGAAGCTGGTCTCGGCCCATGGCTGTGCCTGCGACCCGGTGGCCGAGTGCATGATGAACCGTTCGGTGTTCTTCCTCACCGGCGGCACTGAAACGCCCGCCTCTCTGTGCCAGAAGCTGACCGATGCCGGTATGGGCGAAGCCCACGGCGTGGTGGGCGAAAACCTTGGCACCGAGGCGGAAACCATCCGCTACGGCTCTGCTGCAGAGCTGGCGGGGCAGAGCTTTGCACAACTCAGCGTGCTTCTGGTGGAAAACTTTGATCTGCCGCAGCTGCGTGCGCCGGGCTTCCCGGACGAAAGCTTCATCCGGAGCGAGGTGCCCATGACCAAGCAGGAGGTGCGCGCTGCTGCGCTGGCAAAGCTGGCGGTAATGCCCACCGACACTCTGTGGGATGTGGGCGCAGGCACCGGCAGTGTGAGCGTGGAGCTTGCGCTGGCGGCACCCAAAGGCCGCGTTTACGCCGTGGAGTGTGAACCGGATGCCTGTGAACTGATCCGTAAAAACCGGGCAAAGTTCCATGCTTGCAACCTCATCCTCATCGAGGGCCGCGCACCGGATGTGCTGGCAGACCTGCCTGCGCCGGATGCCGTGTTCATCGGCGGCACCAAGGGCGGCATGGAAGCCGTGCTGGATGAAGTGCTCGGCAAGAATCCGAACGCACGCATCTGCATTTCGGCCATTGCGCTGGAAACGCTGGGCGCTGCCATTGCCGCTCTCACGGCCCGGGGCCTGACCGCAGAGGTAACGCAGATCGCCGTCAGCCGCACAAAACCGGCGGGCCGACTGCACCTGCTCATGGCCAATAACCCCATCTTCCTCATTACGGGTACACGCAAATGATGCAATTCCTCATCGCCGCGCCTTCTTCCGGCAGCGGCAAGACCACTGTTGCCTGCGCAGTGCTGGCGGCGCTGAAAAAGCGCGGGGCCGACCCCTGTGCGTTCAAAAGCGGGCCGGACTACATCGACCCCATGTTCCACCGCTCGGCTCTGCAGGTGGACAGCCACAATCTGGATCTGTTTCTTTCCAACAGGGAGATGGTGCGGGCCATTTTTGCCCGCTATGCCGCCGGGCATGGTGCCGCCGTGTGCGAGGGCGCTATGGGCTTTTATGATGGTCAGGGCCTGACCACCCGTGCCAGCGCTTGGGAACTGGCGGATACGCTGGGCCTGCCGGTGCTGCTGGTGGTACAGCCCAAGGGTGCCAGCGTGACGCTGGCCGCGCAAATTCAGGGCCTTGTGAACTTCCGCAAAAACAGCCATGTTTCGGGCATCCTGCTCAATGATTGTTCCGAAAAGCTGTATAAAATGCTCAAGGCCCTGCTGGAAAGGGAGACCGGCCTGCCGGTGCTGGGTTATCTGCCCCATTTGCCGCAGGCAGCGGTAGAAAGCCGACACCTCGGCCTGAAGACTGCAGATGAAATTGCCGACCTGCAGGAAAAGATCGCCCTGCTGGCCGATGCACTGGTGCTGGATTGGCAGCGCCTTGCCGTGCTGACCGAAAAGCCTGCGCCGGAAGCTTTGCCGGGAGCAGCTGCACCCACATCCGTCCGCATTGCGGTGGCAAAGGACGAGGCGTTCTGCTTTACCTATGCCGAAACGCTGGACGCACTGCGGGATGCCGGGGCGGAGCTTGTGCTTTTCAGCCCGGTGCAGGATGCAGTTTTGCCGGAAAATATAGGCGGGCTGTATCTGCCCGGCGGCTACCCGGAGCTGTACGCCAAAACTCTGAGTGAAAACAAAACCATGATGGCTTCCATCCGGCAGGCCGTGCAGGCGGGCCTGCCCACAGCAGCCGAATGCGGCGGCTTTTTGTATCTGGGCCGGAGCCTTGAGGATGCCGACGGTAAGGCGTGGCCCATGGCAGATGTTCTGCCGGGCGATGGCATCCGGGTGGGAAGGCTGGTGCGCTTTGGCTATGCCGAAATGACCGCCAAGGCGGACAGTATGCTCTTCTGCGCCGGAGAAACGCTGCCCATCCACGAATTCCACCACTGGGATTCCACCGCAAACGGCACTGCATTTACTGCCTGCAAAAACGAAAAAATGCAGTGGGAATGCGGCTTTGCAAACGAGAATTTCTATGCGGGGTTCCCGCATTTATACTGGGCGGGCACGCCCCTGCCGGGCCGCTTTGTGCGCGCGGCAGAACGATACAGCAAAACAAAAGGATGACCTAAATGACCGAAACGGAACTGAATGCACTTTTGGCGGGTATCACCCCTGCCAACGAAGCTGCCCGCGCGGCGGCACACGCCCACTGGGCCAGCCTTGCAAAGCCTCTGGGCGGGTTGGGCCGGCTGGAGACCATGCTGGAGGATGCCGCCGCCCTTACCGGCAGTGCGGAGCTTGATCTTTCCCGCCGGGTGGTGGTGGTGCTCTGCGCGGATAACGGCGTGGTGGCGCAGGGCGTGAGCCAGACCGGGCAGGAAGTGACCCGTGCCGTGGCCGAAAACCTTGCCATGCGGCGCACCAGTGTGTGCCAGATGGCCCGCACGGCCCACTGCGATGTTCTGCCCGTGGATATGGGCATGGCAGGCGAACCGGTGCCCGGCGTGCGCAGCTGCCGCATTGCCGCAGGCACGGCGGATTTTACCCAAGGCCCTGCCATGAGCCGGGCCGAGGCCGTGCAGGCCGTTGGGGAGGGCATTGCCCTTGCCCGGGAACTGGCAGAGGATGGCTACAGGCTCATCGCCACCGGTGAAATGGGCATTGGCAATACCACCACCTCCAGCGCGGTGGCGGCAGTGCTGCTGGGCCAGCCCGTGGAGCTTATGACCGGGCGCGGTGCGGGCCTCTCGGACGAAGGGCTTGCCCGCAAGGTGGACGCCATCTGCCGCGGCATCCTTTGCAATGAGCCGGACCCGGAAGACACATTGGATGTTCTTGCAAAGCTTGGCGGCTTTGATATCGCGGGCCTGTGCGGTGTGTTTCTGGGCGGTGCACTGGCCGGTGTGCCGGTGCTGGCAGATGGCTTTATCAGCGGAGTGGCCGCGCTGTGCGCCGTGCGGCTGTGCCCGGCGGCGGCAAAGGCTGTGTTTGCAAGCCACTGCTCGGCAGAGCCTGCCGCGCGCATCGTGCTGGAAGCACTGGGCAAGGCACCCATCATTACGGCGGGGCTGCATCTGGGCGAGGGCACCGGCGCGGTGGCCAGCATCCCGCTGTGGGATATGGCGCTGGCCGTATACGGCGGGTGCTACTCCTTTGCGGAGGGCGGCATTGCGCCGTATACGCCCCAATGTTGACGCTGGTTCTGGGCGGCGCGGCCAGCGGCAAAAGTGAATATGCCGAGAGCCTTGTGCTCAGGACCACCGGCCCCCGCTACTATCTTGCCACCATGCAGGTGTGGGATGCCGAGTGTGCCGCCCGGGTAGAAAAGCACCGCAAAATGCGGGCCGCAAAGCAGTTTGAAACGGTGGAGTGTCCCTTGCATCTGGACAATGTGCGCCTGCCTGCGCGGGGCACCGCCTTGCTGGAAGACCTTGGCAACCTTGCCGCCAACGAGCTGTACGACCCGGCGGGAGCAGGGAAAAACGCGGCCAAAGCCATCCTGCACGGGCTGGAAAGCCTTGCCGCCCAGTGCGAAAACCTCATCGTTGTTTCCAACGAGGTGTTCAGCGGCGGGGCCGACTATGCCGGTGACACAGGTCGCTATCTGCTGGCACTGGCGCAGGTAAACAATGCCTTTGCTGCCCGGGCCGACAATGTGGTGCGGGTGGTATGCGGCATCCCGGTCTATCATAAAGGAGTGGAAAAATGATCGTTTTGCAGACCATTGCGGTGGCCTTTGCCATGTTTTCGGCCATCCCGGTGCCGCAGTTCGAATGGAACGAAAAAAATATGCGCTACGCCATGTGCGCCTTCCCGCTCATTGGTGTCGTTATTGGTGCGGCGTGGTGTGTGTGTGGCGCGCTGCCCCTGCCGGGCCTTGCCAAGGCGGCGGGCTTTGCGCTGATCCCGGTATGGATCACCGGCGGCATCCATCTGGACGGCTATGCCGACACCTGCGATGCCCTTTCCAGCTACGGCGACCGAGAAAAGAAGCTGGAAATATTAAAAGACCCCCACTGCGGTGCCTTTGCGGTCATCCGGCTGTGCAGTTATTTTCTGGCCTATTTTGCCCTGTGCACCTGTGTGAGTTTTGCACCCCGCGTGGGTGTGCTGTGGGTTCTGGCACTGGTGCTGGAACGGGCGCTTTCGGGCCTTGCGGTGGCATCGTTCCCCATGGCAAAAAACACCGGTCTTGCACACACCTTTGCCACTGCAGCAGACAAAACTGTGGTGCGCCGTGTGCTGGCGGTGCTGGCCGCAGTGCTGTGCGTGGGCATGGCGGCGCTGGGCGGCTGGGCGCTGGTGCTGGCAGCGCTGGCGGTGCTCTGGCGCTACCATGCCGTGAGCCGGAAACAGTTCGGCGGCATCACCGGCGACCTTGCCGGGTGGTTTTTGCAAAAGGCCGAGCTCTGGATGCTGGCGGCGCTGTGTGCCTGCCAGTGGGGAGGGCTGCTATGATCTTTATTACCGGGCCGCTCTACAGCGGCAAGCGCACCTTTGCGCAAACACTTCCCGGCAAGCGTCTTTCGGACGTGCAGGTATTGGCTGCCGATGCCGCCGACCTGCCTGCCTTGGCAGACAAGCTTGCCCATGAATACGATATCCTCATCGCCACCGAGGTAGGCGGCGGTGTTGTGCCGATGGATGTCAAACAGCGCGCAGACCGCGAGGCGGCGGGCAGGCTTGCCTGCCTGCTGGCCGCACGGGCAGAGTGCGTGGTGCAGATGTTCTGCGGCATCCCCACGGTTTTGAAAGGAGAATTGTCTCAATGCTGATCTATCTTCTGCGTCATGGCCAGACGGAATACAACGCCCAGAAGCGTTATCAGGGCCAGCGCGATATCCCGCTCTCACCCGAAGGCGCTGCTCAGCTGCGCCGGGCAGATTTTGACCCCGATGTGGTCTATGTTTCCACCTTGCAGCGCACCAGCCAGACGGCGCGCATCCTGTTCCCGGAGGCAAAGCTTGTGCCGGTGGACGGTCTGAAAGAGATGTGCTTTGGCAGCTTTGAGGGCCGCAATTTCATCGAGATGGAAAAGGACCCCGAGTATCAGGCATGGGTGAAGGCCAACTGCGAAAGCCCCTGCCCGGATGGAGAGCGCAAGACGGATTTTTCAGACCGCATCTGCCGCACTGTGGCAGAGCTGATCGATAAAGCCCTTGCCGCAGGCGAAGAGCGGCTGGTCATTCTGGCCCATGGCGGTACCCAGATGGCCGCCATGGAGCGGTTTGCCGTCCCCCACAGGGACTATTACGCATGGTGCGGACCCAACGCGGGCGGCTTCGTTCTGGATGCAAAGGACTGGACGGAAAAGCATCTGCTGTATCTCGTAAAGACCGTCCAGTACACAAAGGAGAGCAGGGCATGATCCTTCAGGCAGTTGTCGGCGGTTTTGTGCTGGACGCGCTCTTCGGCGACCCGGCGTGGCTGCCGCACCCGGTGGTGCTTATGGGAAGATGCATTTCCCGGCTGGAAAAGTTCCTGCGCGCCCGCCTGCCCGGCACCCCGCAGGGCGAGCTGCTGGGCGGTGCCGTGACGGCGTTCTGCCTGCCGGTGGGCACCTTTCTGGTCACGAGCCTTGTGTGTCTGGCGGCGGCAAAGCTCAGCCCGTGGCTGGGCCTTGCGGTGCAGATGTTCTGGTGCGGGCAGGCGCTGGCGGCAAGGGGCCTTGCGCAGGAGAGCACAAATGTGTACGCTCAGCTTATTAAAAACGACCTGCCCGCCGCTCGCAAAGCTGTGAGCCGCATCGTGGGCCGCGACACCCAGGACCTGACCGCCGAGGGCGTGACCAAGGCCGCGGTGGAAACGGTGGCCGAAAATGCCAGCGACGGCGTCATTGCGCCGCTGCTGTATATGCTCATCGGCGGAGCACCGCTGGCGCTGACCTACAAGGCCATCAACACCATGGACAGCATGCTGGGCTACAAGAACGAAAAGTACCTTTATTTTGGCCGCGCAGCCGCGAAGCTGGACGATGTGGCCAACTACATCCCCAGCCGCCTTGCCGCCCTTTTGTGGGTGGCGGCTGCGGCCTTTACCGGAAACGATGCCAAAGGTGCATGGCGCATCTGGCGGCGGGACCGGCGCAACCACGCCAGCCCCAACAGCGCCCAGACCGAAAGCGCCTGTGCCGGTGCACTGGGCGTGCAGCTGGCCGGCCCGGCTTACTATTTTGGCGAATATTACCCCAAGCCCACCATCGGTGATACCCTGCGCCCCATTGAGCCGCAGGATATCCTGCGCGCCAACCGCATGATGTATGCGGCCAGCATGCTGGCGGTGGTGCTGGGCCTTGTGATACGGGGGTGTCTTGCATGAAACCACTGACCCATGGCGGCGACTGGGCGGGCTATCGCGCCGAGTTTGGCCGCGACCCGCTGGATTTTTCGGCCAATGTCAGTCCGCTGGGCCTGCCGGAAGGGGTGGCAAAGGCCATTACGGCAGCGCTTGCCACGGCCGACCGCTACCCCGACCCGCTGTGCCGGGTCCTGCGTGAAAAACTGGCGGTGGCTGAGGGAGTGCCCGCCGAATGGCTGCTGTGCGGCAACGGCGCGGCAGACCTCATCTTCCGGCTGGCGCTGGCTGCAAAGCCCCGCACTGCACTGGTAACGGCCCCCACTTTTGCCGAGTATGCCACCGCCCTTGAAACGGCAGGCTGCACGGTGGAACGGCATTTTTTGCGGGAAGAAAACGATTTTGCGGTGACGAAAGATCTCCTGAACGCGGTGCACCCGGGTACAAATATGGTATTCCTCTGTCAGCCCAACAACCCCACCGGCCAGCTGGCAGAGCCTGCCCTTGTGGAAGCGCTGCTGCGCAGATGCGAAGCCGTGGGTGCGGTGCTGGCCGTGGACGAATGCTTTCTGGATTTTCTGCCGGAGGGCGAAGGCCTTTCGGCAAAGCATCTGCTGAAAAACAGCAAAAAACTGATTATTTTAAAAGCCTTCACCAAGCTTTACGGCATGGCAGGCGTGCGTCTGGGCTATTGCCTGTGCTCTGATACAGAGCTGCTTGCCCGGATGCGGGCAGCGGGCCAGCCGTGGGCGGTTTCCAGTCTGGCACAGGCGGCGGGCATCGCTGCGCTAGACGAGACGGAATATGTGGCGAAGGTGCGTGCATTGATCGAAGCACAGCGGCCTGTGCTGGCAGACGGCCTGCGGGCGCTGGGCCTGCGGGTGATCGAGGGCCGGGCTAACTATCTGCTGTTCCGCGCGCCGGAAGCGCTGAGCGAAGCGCTGCGCCGCAAGGGTGCGGTACTGCGCAGCTGCGGCAATTATCCGGGCCTTGATGCCAGCTGGTACCGCACCGCCGTGCGCACAGAAAATGAGAACCGGCAGCTGCTTGCACTGCTGGCCGAAACCCTGCCGGAGGTGGCGCAATGAGCAAAGCAAAATGCATTATGGTGCAGGGCACCATGAGCGGTGCGGGCAAAAGCCTGCTGTGCGCGGCGCTGTGCCGCATCTTTGCGCAGGATGGCTACCGCGTGGCCCCTTTCAAAAGCCAGAACATGGCCCTGAACAGCTTCGTCACCCGCAACGGTGCAGAGATGGGCCGTGCTCAGGTGGTGCAGGCACAGGCTGCAGGCGTGGAGCCGGATGTGCGCATGAACCCCATCCTGCTCAAGCCCAGCAGTGATGTGGGCAGTCAGGTGATCGTGAACGGCAAGGCCCGGGGCCAGATGCCTGCCGCCGCCTACTTTAAAATGAAGCACAGCCTTATCCCGGACATTCTGGAAGCCTACAACAGCCTTGCCGCCGAGAACGACATTATCGTGATCGAAGGCGCGGGCAGCCCGGCAGAGATCAACCTGAAAGCCGACGATATCGTGAACATGGGCCTTGCAAAGCTGGTGGATGCACCGGTGCTTCTGGCGGGCGATATCGACCGCGGCGGCGTATTCGCGCAGCTGTACGGCACTGTGGAGCTGCTGGAAGCCGACGAGCGTGCCCGCATCAGGGGCCTCATCATCAACAAGTTCCGGGGCGATGTGGAGATCCTGCGGCCCGGCCTTGCCATGTTGGAAGAAAAAACGCAGTTGCCCGTGCTGGGCGTAGTGCCGTACCTGCGGGTGGAGATCGAGGACGAGGACTCCCTCTCCGACCGGCTGGATACAAAAGCTGCGGTCAAGCCGCTGGATATCGCCATCCTGCGCCTGCCGCATGTATCCAACTTCACCGACTTTATCCCGCTGGAACAGCACCCGCTGCTGGGCGTGCGGTATGTGCAGCGCACCCGCCAGCTGGGTGCACCGGATCTCGTCATCCTGCCCGGAACCAAGAACACCATGGACGACCTGCGCTGGCTGCGGGAAAGCGGACTGGAAGCGGCGGTGCTCAGGCTTTCGGCAGCCGGTACGCCGGTGCTGGGCGTGTGCGGCGGCTATCAGATGCTGGGCGAACAGCTCTGCGACCCGGCAGGGGAGGAGAGCGGCACCCCCTGCACCCTGCGGGGCCTTGGCCTGCTGCCCACCACGACGGTGTTCGGCACCGAAAAGCACCTGACCCAGACCGCAGCCTGTGTGACCACAGAACCCTTTGCAGGCGCAAAGCTGACGGGCTACGAGATCCACGCAGGCCGCACCGAGGTGCGGGGCAGTGCGTTCTGCATCCTTGCAGACGGCACGCCGGAGGGCTGTGTGCAGGACGGTGTATTCGGTACCTACCTGCACGGCCTGTTCGACACCGGCGAACTGACCGAAAAACTGACCGCATTTTTGTGCAAACGGAAGGGCATCGATCCGGCCGGGGCCGAGCTTATCCCCATGGAGCAGTACCGTCAGCAGCAGTTTGATCTGCTTGCCGATGGTGTGCGTGCGGCACTGGATATGCCCGCCATCTATGCCGCCATGGGAATGCAAAAAGGAGACAACACATGACACCGCAGCATCATCTGCCCGCCGACATTGAACGGACGAGCATCTCCATTATCACAAGGGAACTGGACGAGCTGGGCCTGACCCCGCCGCCGGAGACGGCTGCGGTGGTCAAGCGGGTCATCCACACCACCGCGGATTTCGACTATGCCAAAAATCTGCGCTTTACACCCGGCGCGGTGGAAGCCGCAGTCAAGGCCCTGCACGCGGGTGCTTTCATCGTTACCGACACCAATATGGCGCTGGCGGGCATCACAAAGCCGGGCCTGAAAAAACTGAACGGTGAAGCCATCTGCTACATGGCAGACCCCGCTGTGGCCGAAGCCGCAAAGCAGGCGGGCACCACCCGTGCCGTTGCCGCCATGCACCGCGCTACCCGGGAGCACCCGGAGGCCATTCTGGCCATTGGCAATGCGCCCACGGCCCTTTTGACCATTGCGGAGGAAATGGAAGCCGGTCTGCGGCCTGCACTGGTCATTGGCGTGCCGGTGGGGTTTGTGAATGTGGTGGAAAGCAAGGAAGTACTGTTTGCCGCCTGCGAGCGATACGGCGTGCCTGCCATCGCCGCCATGGGCCGCAAGGGCGGCAGCAATGTGGCTGCAGCCATCTGCAACGCCCTCATTTACTCTGCCGCCGAAATGCTGGACCCCTCTGCCAGAGGGTGGAACGGATAAGGCGGAAACAGCATAATATCAAAAACCCGGAACCCTTTTTGAGCCGTTTTGGCCGAGAAAAGGTTCCGGGTTTTGTTCATGATTTTTTCAGAGAGCTATTTTGCAACAGCCCCATTTTCACGGAAAAGGTCCGAACCGAGCACGGCATCCACACTGCCGGCATCAGGCTGCGGGGAACGCCTTGTTCCACACTTCGATCACCTTGAACTTCGGGGTCCAGCCTTCGGGCTCAAAGCGGTCGCCCTTGGCAGCCATGGTGCCCTGCTCGGTGCACCACTGTGCGGCCTTGGCCATATCAGGGTCGGTCACATCCGCAAAGGCGGGTGCGCACACGCTCAGCACCATGCACAGCGCCACGAGGGCCGAAAGCAGCCTTTGGGTCAGGGTCGTCTGCTTCATACGGAATTCCTCCTTTTTGCTTACGGGGGGGGTATACGTCCACCTTGAGAATACCATAGTTCACCTTCTTTTTCAATAAAACCTGCGTGAAACGCCCCAAAACCTGCGTGAAAAACGTTTTGCACCGCTGTGCGCGCCTTTGCCCCCTCTTGCAATTTGTGCGCAAAGGGTGTAAAATACAGTCACAATCAAATACAGGGGAGCTTGTGAAGCAGGCTGAGAGGAAGTACCTAAACTTCGACCCTTTTACCTGATGCGGATAATGCCGCCGTAGGAAGTCAGAATGGATGATTTTTTGCAGGAGGCACCGCGGAAGGTGTCTCCTGTTTTTTTGTTGTGTACCTATTACCATTAAGGAGGATGCCTTGTACTTTTCTGCGGAAGTGCCGCAGCGGGCTGAGGGGGAGCGCCCTGAGCTTTGTGACCGTCAGCGATGGGAAGCCGTGTTCCGGCGTGAGAGGAGACCAGCAAGTCTCGACCGCTTCTTATAGTTCCTGCGCCGGGTCTGGCACCGGGTGCGGGCTGTTTGCGGAGGCGCTGTATGGTTTTTGCTGCTTCCGCAGGTTTGGAAAGGAGCCTTGTCTTATGAAAAAACTCTCTGTGAAAAAGCTGGCGTTGGCCGGTATGCTGTGCGCTCTGTGCGTGGTGGGCAGCGTATTCAGCTTCCCCATGTTCGGCAGCAAATGTGCACCCATCCAGCACATGGTCAATGTGACCTGCGCGGTGCTGCTTGGCCCGTGGTGGGGCGTGGGCGTGGCCTTTGTGGCCTCGCTGCTGCGCAATCTGCTGGGTCTGGGCAGCCTGATGGCCTTCCCCGGCAGCATGTTCGGCGCACTGCTGTGCGGCCTTGTGTACCATAAGACCAAAAACATCCTTGCCACCATGGTGGGCGAGGTGTTCGGCACCAGCATTCTGGGCGGCCTGTGCGCTTACCCGGTGGCCATCTTCCTCATGGGCAAGAGCGCCGGCGACATCGCGTTCTATGCCTACATCGTGCCGTTCCTCATCTCCACTGCAGTGGGTTCCATCATTGCGGGCGTGCTGGTGTACAGCCTGCAGCGCTCCGGCGCTCTGCACAGCATGCAGAACAGTCTTTCCTGACGGAGGGGCACCCGAATGTTCAAAACAGAATTCGAGAACCTGCGCTGCACCTGCCCGCTCATCCATAACATTACCAACTACGTCACCGTGAACGACTGCGCCAACATGGTGCTGGCCTGCGGTGCTTCGCCCATCATGGCCGACGATGCCGCCGAGGTGGAGGACATCACCACCATCTGCGGCGGTCTGAACATCAACATCGGCACCCTGAACAGCCGCACCATCACCAGCATGCTGCTGGCGGGCAAAAAGGCAAACCAGCTGGGCCATCCTGTGGTGCTGGACCCGGTGGGTGCGGGTGCATCCCGCCTGCGCACCGACACGGCTTTCCGCCTGCTCAGGGACGTAAAGTTCACCGTGATCCGCGGCAACATCTCGGAGATCAAAACGCTGGCCTCCGGCGCGGGAACCACCAAGGGCGTGGATGCCGATGTGGCCGATAAAGTTACTGAGGAAAATCTGGATTCTGCCGTGGCCTTTGCCAAGGCCTTTGCAGCCCAGACGGGTGCTGTTATTGCCATTACCGGTGCCATCGACATCGTGGCGGATGCCCACACCGCCTACTGCATCCGCAACGGCAATGCTATGATGAGCAGCATCACCGGCACGGGCTGCCAGCTTTCGGCCCTGACGGCGGCGTTCGTCACCGCCAACCCCGGACATCCGCTGGAAGCCGCTGCAGCCGCAGTGTGCGCCATGGGCCTTGCGGGCGAGACCGCCCACAAGCGCCTGACCCCGCTGGACGGCAACTCCACCTACCGCAATTATATCATCGATGCCATTTACAATATGACCCCGGATCAGCTGGAAGAAGGAGCAAACTATGAAGTGCGATAAGCAGAACATGCTTCTGTATGCCGTCACCGACCGCGCATGGGTGGGAAAGCAGACCCTCTATGAACAGGTGGAGAGCGCCCTGAAGGGCGGTGTCACCTGTGTGCAGCTGCGTGAAAAAGAGCTGGACGACGAAGCTTTTCTGAAAGAGGCTGTGGAGATTCATGCTCTGTGCCAGCGCTACGGCGTGCCGTTCTTTGTGAACGACAATGTGGACATTGCCATCCGCTGCCACGCCGAGGGTGTGCATGTGGGGCAGGAGGATATGGCTGCAGCGCAGGTGCGCGCCCGTGTGGGCGAGGGAATGATGATCGGCGTTTCCGTCCACAGTGTGGAGGAAGCACGGGAAGCCGTCAAGCACGGCGCAGACTGCCTTGGCGTGGGCGCAGCCTTTGCCACCCACACCAAGACCGATGTGGATGTTCTGCCCCACGAGACCCTGAAGGCCATCTGTGATGCCGTGGACATCCCGGTGGTGGCCATTGGCGGCATCCACAAGGAGAACATCCTGCAGCTCAAGGGCACCGGTGTGGATGGCGTGGCCCTTGTGAGCGCCATCTTTGCAGCAGACGACATCGAGACCGAGTGCAAAGAGTTGAAAGCCCTGTCGGAGCAGATCATCTGACCGATCCCGCGGCAAACCGGGGACACCACCTTGGGCCGCGTTATAAAATTCATGGAGAAAACCAACATGAAAAGCGTATTTTGCGCAGGTGCCGGCATCCAGAACGTTCTGTTTTTTCTGAATGACGGCTGCCTTTCCCTACCCTTGTATGACCAGCACCCTGCTGTTCAGAGATAAACTGTCATTTGGAGGAACAGAGCGTATGCAGACTTATACCACTCAGATGGATGCTGCCCGCAAGGGCATCATCACGCCGCAGATGGAGATCGTGGCTAAAAAAGAGTATCGCACCACCGAGGAGATCCGCCAGTGGGTGGCCGAGGGCAAGGTAGCCATCCCGGCCAACAAGCACCACGAGTGTTTGAACCCCGAGGGTGTCGGCTCCATGCTGCGCACCAAGATCAACGTGAACCTTGGTGTCTCCCGCGACTGCAAGGACTACAACGTGGAGATGCAGAAGGTGATGAGCGCCGTCAACATGGGTGCCGAAGCCATTATGGACCTGTCTAGCCACGGCAACACCCAGCCCTTCCGCCAGAAGCTGACCCACGAGTGCCCGGTGATGATCGGCACCGTGCCGGTGTACGATTCGGTCATCCACTACCAGCGCGATCTGGCTGAGCTGACCGCACAGGACTTCATCGATGTGGTGCGCCTGCATGCAGAGGACGGTGTGGACTTTGTCACCCTGCACTGCGGCATCACCCGCAAGACCATCGAGCAGATCCGCAAGCACAAGCGCAAGATGAACATTGTCAGCCGCGGCGGCTCTCTGGTGTTTGCATGGATGAGCATGACCGGCAACGAGAACCCCTTCTACGAGCACTTTGACGAGATCTGCGAGATCTGCGCCGAGCACGATGTGACCATCTCGCTGGGCGATGCCTGCCGTCCCGGCTGTCTGGCTGACGCCACCGATGTGTGCCAGATCGAGGAGCTGGTGCGTCTGGGCGAGTTGACCAAGCGCGCATGGGCACACAACGTGCAGGTGATGGTGGAAGGCCCCGGCCATGTGCCCCTGAATCAGGTGGCTGCCAACATGGAGGTGCAGAAGAGCATCTGCATGGGCGCACCCTTCTATGTGCTGGGACCCCTCGTCACCGATATCGCCCCCGGTTACGACCACATCACCGCTGCCATCGGCGGCGCTGTGGCTGCCGCCAGCGGTGCAGCTTTCCTGTGCTATGTGACCCCCGCCGAGCATCTGGCTCTGCCCAATGTGGACGATGTGAAGCAGGGCATCGTGGCCTCCAAGATCGCTGCCCACGCCGCCGATATCGCCAAGGGCATCCCCCACGCCCGGGACATCGACGATAAGATGGGCGATGCCCGCCGTGTGCTGGACTGGGATGCACAGTTCGCCTGTGCACTGGACCCGGAGACCGCAAAGGCCATCCGCGATGCCCGCCTGCCGGAGGACGACCACAGCGACACCTGCAGCATGTGCGGCAAGTTCTGTGCTGTGCGCAGCATGAACAAGGCGCTGGCCGGTGAGTACATCGACATTCTGTAAAAATCTTCTATTTTGCGCGCAGCAGCGTGCATCTTCCTCCGCCGCCCGGTATGACCGCCGGGCGGCTTTTGTGTTGTAATTCCAAAAAGATTGTGTTAAAATAACAATAAGGCGCTGATTGCAAAATTGGTGGTCATGCTTTCTATCCCGTATCGCTGGTTTTTCTATTTCTACATAGAACAAGCAGAGGTCCGGGAGGAAACTTTTTTGAAAGTACCCTGCCCGGAGCCTTGAAGGCGAAGGGAGGGATATCGAATGAATCTGCTGGAGACTCTCGCATTGCTCACGTTCATTCTCGCGTTGTTGAGCTTGGTCGTGGATGTGATCCGTCTGACCGTTGAGGTCATGGCAAAGTTTTCCCAGATGAAAAGCGATGATAACAAAAAAGATTGACCGCCTCACAGTTCCCCAACTCGAGCGGTCAATCTTTTTGACTAACGGGATGGAAAGCTGACCTTTGCAGTCAGCGCCCCTTCTGTTTGTAGTATAATCGAAGCTATGTGATTTGTCAAGTTATCCTGTTCCATCGATTATTTCTATCGATTTTTTAGAATTTACAATTCTTCTGTACTGTACTATAATGAAGTTATCGTCTTCATTCCATTGATCTACAGGAGGAATCTGCCTTGCTGGTAAATCTTATCGAATCCGTCTATCGTCTGCTGTGGGGCGACCTGTTCACCATCCCGCTGGGCGGCGGCATCGGCATTTCCTTCATGGTGGTGCTGCTGTTCACGGCGGGCATCTGGTTCACCTGCCGCACCCGTCTTTTGCCGGTGCGGCTGTTCCGGGATATGATCGCCGCCGTGTGCGAGAAAAAGCAGGGCAGGGACGGCCTTTCCTCCTTCCAGACGCTGGTCATTTCCACCGCCACCCGCGTGGGCATGGGCAATCTGGTGGGCGTGGTGGCCGCTGTTTCTGCAGGCGGTGCCGGTGCGGTGTTCTGGATGTGGGTCACTGCCATTCTGGGTGCGTCCACCTCCTTTATCGAATCCACCCTTGCCCAGAAATACCGCCAGCCCGACCCGCTGTACGGCGGCTGGCGCGGCGGACCGGCTTACTATCTGCATGTGCTGGCGGAGCGCAGGCGCGGCAAAAAGCTCAAACGCTCTGTGGTAGCGGCACTGTTTGCGGTGTCTGGTCTCATCTGCTGGTGCGGCATCAGTCAGGTGATCTCCAACTCGGTCAGTTCTGCGTTTGAAAATGCGTTCCATATTCCGCCGCTTACTACCACACTGGTGCTCACGGCCATTGCGGCGGTGATCGTGTTGCGCAAGAATGCCACCGTGAAAAGTCTGGACGTGATGGTGCCCATCATGGCGGTGTGCTATTTTGTCATCACCGTGGGCATCGTGCTGTTCAACCTGCCCAAGCTCCCGGCGGTGTTCGGGCGCATCTTTGCGGAAGCGTTCGGTCTGCGGCAGGCCGTGGCTGGCGGCTTTGGTGCTGTGCTGATGAACGGAGTCAAGCGCGGCCTGTTCTCCAACGAAGCGGGCAGCGGTTCGGCCCCCTGTGCAGCTGCCGCCGCAGAGTGCGACGACCCGGTCAAGATGGGCTTTGTGCAGGCACTGGGCGTGCTGATCGATACGGTGGTGATCTGCAGCTGCACGGCTTTTTTGATGCTGCTGGTGCCGCAGGAGATCACGGAAGGACTTGCGGGCATGGACCTTTTGCAGACTGCCCTGCAGTACCATCTGGGCGGCTTTGGTGTCGTGTTCATTGCGGCCACGCTGGCGCTGTTCAGCTTTTCCACCTTTCTGGGCGTTTTGTACTATGCCCGCGGCAATGTGGCCTATCTGTGCGGCGACAACTGGTGGAGCCAGACCGTGTATAAGCTGATCGCGCTGGCCATGCTGGTGATCGGCGGTATGCAGGCCTACACGGTGGTGTGGGATCTGGGCGACGTGGGCATCGGCCTGATGACCATTTTCAACATGATAGCCTTGGTGCCCATGGCAAAGGAAGCGCTTGCCGCCCTGAACGACTACGAAAAACGCAAAAAACTGCAGTAAATAGCAAAGGCCCGGCTCCCTGTAACATGGGAACCGGGCCTTTCAGGTTATTTTATTGCAAATCAGATTTGTTTAAAAGCAGCCCGCCTGCAAGCCCGGCCAGCGCAGGCAGCACCCAGCCAAAGCCCATGCTGCCCAGCGGCAGAGCGTTGGCGGCGGCAGATACTGCCCCCAGCGGCAGCGCAGCGGCGATGCTCTGCAGGGCGGTCAGGCCCATGCACAGCGGATACACCGCCCGGTGCTTTTCAAGGCCCGGCATAAAGGAAAGCAGGATCAGCACGATGGCTGCGGGATAAATGGCGTTCAGCACCGGAGTGGACAGCCGGATGATGGCAGCAAGGCCGAGGTTCGATACCAGCATACTGGCCGCAGCAAAAAAGGCGGCAAGGGCAGGGTAGGGGATGCGGGGCAGCAGCTGGTGGAAATACTGTCCCACGCAGGCGATAAGGCCCACGCAGGTATTGAAGCAGGCAATGACAAAGATGGCCGCAATGAGCACAAGGCCCGCCCGGCCGAACAGCTGCTGTGCCAGAGCGGTGAGCACCTCGGCACCGGTGGCAAGGCCCGGGTATACCGCCCCGGTCTGGGCACCGGCATGGCTCAGCATGGCATAAACGGCCAGCAGCAGCCCGCCCGCAATAAAACCGGCCCGGATGGTGCCGCCTTCCACGGCACGGCTTTCTGTGACACCCCGGGCGCGGATGTTCAGGGCGATGACCGCGCCAAAATTCAGCCCGGCCAGCGTGTCCATGGTCTGGTAGCCGTACAGGATGCCCTGCACGGCGGGCAGCGCGGCGTATTCTGCACTGGGCGCGCCGTAGTACGCGGCCAGCGGGTGGGCCAGACACCCGGCAAACAGCACCACGATGAGCAAAATCAGGCTGGGGCAGAGGATGCGGCCCAGCCAGTTGGTAAGCTTTTCCGGCCGCAGCGCCACCAGAAAGGCCGCTGCAAAAAACAGCACCGAGTAGGCCAGCTGCAGCCCGGTACCGCCGCCTATCAGCGGCACCAGCATCTGGAAGGAGGTACTGGCGGTGCGGGGGATGGCAAGGCAGGGCCCGATGGAAAGATACACCAGAATGGTGAACACCATGGCGAACACCGGATGCACCCGGCCGGCAAGCCTGTCCAGACCGCCTGCCCGTGCCACAGCCACCACGCCCGCAATGGGCAGGCCGACGGCGCTGACGGCAAGGCCCGCAAAGGCGGGCCAGAGATTCACGCCCGCCTGCGCGCCCAGATGCGGCGGGAAGATCAGGTTCCCGGCTCCAAAAAACATGGAAAATAGCGTAAAACTGACCAAAAGCAGATTTTTGCCGGAGAGCTTCTGCATAGGACAGACACCTCATTTCTTTCCTGCATCAAAGATGACAGAGATTTATACAGTTCAGTTTATCGTTTTATTGATTTCATGTCAAGAAAGAAAAACATGAAGAAAAGTAATGACAGGCATGATAAGCTCTTATGCATCATGATGCACGGGTCATTGGCGTTTGGAAAAAGATGTGGTATGATACTTATACGATCCGCAGAGCGGAGGCCATTTCAGACCGTCAGGAGCAGGAAAGAACCATGAACCAACACAAACAATTTTTTCAGCGGCTGGGCGCTGCGGCCTTCTGGCTGGCGGTGTGGCAGTGCGCTGCCATGGCGGTGGGACAGGAGGTGTTCCTTGTTTCGCCGGTGCAGGCGGTGCGCACTCTTTTGCAGCTTTTGCCGCAGGCAGAGTTCTGGCAGCGGGTGGGTTTCAGCTCCGGGCGCATTCTGCTGGGTTTTGGGCTGGGCGTGGCCGTAAGCATCGTGCTGGCTGTGGCCGCACAGGCGTGGCACACGGCAGATGTGCTGCTTGCTCCGGTGCTGCAGCTGGTCAAAGCCACGCCGGTGGCAAGCTTTATCATTCTGGCGCTGGTGTGGGTGCGGGGGGCATCGCTTTCGGTGCTCATCAGCTTTTTAATGGTGCTGCCCGTGCTGTACGGTGCGGTGCGCACCGGCATCCAGAGCGCAGACCCACAGCTGTTGGAGATGACGAAGGTGTTTCGCCTGCCGCTGGGCCGACGGCTGCGGGCGGTGTGGCTGCCTGCGGTGCTGCCGGCCTTCCGGCAGGGATGCAGCGTGGCCCTTGGCATCTGCTGGAAGAGCGGTGTTGCCGCTGAGGTGATCGGCCTGCCCAATGGCAGCATCGGCGATGCACTCTACCGGGCCAAGATCACCCTTTCCACCGGGGAGCTGTTCGCATGGACGTTTGTGATCATCCTGCTCAGCGCCGGGTTTGAAAAGCTGTTCCTGCTGCTTATGGACTGCGTGACCCGCGCCGTGACCGGGGAGGTGCCGCAATGCTGACCATCAAGCATCTGACAAAACAGTTCGGGAAGAAAACGCTGTTCCGGGACCTGACCTTGGCCGTGGACAGCCCGGCGGTGCTGTGGGCACCCAGCGGCTGGGGCAAGACCACATTGCTGCGCATCCTCATGGGGCTGGAAGAACCCACTTCTGGCATAGTACAGGGCGTTGACCGGGTGGCAGCAGTGTTTCAGGAAGACCGGCTCTGCCCGCAGCTGACAGCTGTGCAGAACGTGACGCTGGTATTGCCTGGCAGTGCAGAACAATACAAGGAGCAAATCATAAAAGATTTTCAACAGCTTGGCATGGATGCTGTTGCATTGGCCCTGCCTGCAGCACGGCTTTCCGGCGGACAGAAGCGCCGCACGGCTCTGCTGCGGGCTTTGTGGGCCGCCAGCGATACGCTGCTGTTAGACGAACCCTTTACCGGCATGGACCCGGACACCCTTGCCGCTGCTGCGGCGCTGCTGCGGGAGCGCTGCGGAGAAAAGCCTGTCTTGCTGGCTACCCACGACCGCGAAGCCATCCGCCTTCTGGGCTGGCCGGTGGTTGAGCTGGAAAATGCCTGAGCCTGCATCGATCCTATAGAATGAAAAATCGGAAAGACCAGAACGGCCTTTCCGATTTTTTGCTGCTTGGAATATTTTACTGAAAAATACGCAGGGGATACGGCGAACTGCATCAGTTCAGCAGCTTTGCCGGGTCAAGGTACTGCTCACCCTGCAGTACTTCCAGATGGATATGCGTCTCCTCGGCGCATTCGTTGGGAATGCTGCCTGCACGGCCAAGTATCTGGCCCACACTCACTTCATCGCCGGTCTGCACCGTGGGGTCGGCAGTGCCGCACACCCGCCACAGGTGCCCGGCGCTGTCCTCGATGCACACCACACTGCCCCAGCGGCTATCGGTGTCCACGGCGGTCACCTTACCGGCGGCGGGAGCACACACCTGCGCATCCTGCGCACAGGCGTAGTCCACACCGTTGTGGGTGCGCCAGTCGCCAAGGGTGCTGCTGTACACCAGCTCATCGCCGCTGTAGGCGTTCAAGACCCTGCCCGAGACGGGCTGCGTGGAGGCAGGCGCAGCTGAACTGCTGGCAGGCGAGGATGCGCCCTGCAGTGCGGAGGGTTCGTGCACCAAACCAGAGCCAGACTGCGCCCCAGAAGAGGACGCAGAGGATGCGGGCTTGGGTACATTTGCCGCAGATTCTGCGGCGTCGGTCACGGGCTGCTGCCATACATCGTCCTCCTGTGGGTCAAGGGTGAGCTGCGGCTCCGGTGCAGGTTCTTCCTGCGGGGTCGTCAGGTCGTCGTAGCTCTTTTTCAGTTCATCCCGCACGGTGCGCACTGCCCACACGCCCGCCGCTGCGGCTGCGACGAGACAGGCCAGCAGTGCCAGTGTAAAGCCCCTGCTGCGCAAAAACTTTTTGATCTGCTCCATTGTCGTTACTCCCATCTGCTGCATTGTGTACGCATTGCTTCTGGGCTTAGTGTGGGACAGCAGGGCAGGTTTTATGCATTCTTTTATTTAAATGCCCTCCGCGTTGCTCTGGGCATATTTAGAGGAAATGATATTTTGTAATATAGCAGCCCAGCCAGACCTGCGGGTCTGGCTGGCCTGCACTTTCACGGGAAGGGCCGCAGCCGGAAAATGCATCTTCCCTCTGTGGCCTTCTGTGTTGATACCCAGAGCGAAGCGGAGGATATTCTAAATGATATTACCAAATAAAAAGGCCCTCCCTTTTCGGGAGAGCCTTTGCAGATCAAAAATCAGTTGCGGCGGCGGCTGTTCATGCCCAGCAGACGCACAACATACAGGAAGATGTTGATGAAGTCCAGATACAACGTCAGTGCACCGTAAATGGAAGCCTTCTCGGCCAGCTCACCGTCGTAGGCGTAGTAGGAGAACATCTGGCTCAGCTTCTGGGTGTCGTAGGCGGTCAGCAGCATGAACACCACCAGACCGACAGCGCTGTACAGCACCGTGGTGAGAAAGCTCATGCCGAACAGCATGCCCACAAAGCCGGTGATGATGAGCGCGAACAGGCCCATCATCAGCTTGGGACCCCAGCCGGACAGATCCTTGTGGGTAGTAGTGCCGTAGACCGCCATCAGGCCGAAGTACAGCGAGGTGGCAAGGAAGGCCAGCACCAGAGTGCCCAGATCAAATATCAGGAAGTAGTAGCTCAGCACCATGCCGTTGAGCAGTGCATAGGCAAAGAAGGTGGCTCTTGCACCGCCCACCGACATATTCTGCACGCGGGAGCTGAGCACATACACCAACACCAGCTCTGCGATGGTGAACACCAGATACAGCGAGTTGACAACGTACAGCAGCGGGGTAGCGGCTGTAACGAACGCCGCGGCAAAGGTGATGAGCAGGCCTACCGCCATCCAGCGGTAGGTGCGGTTCATATAGTCAGCCGAGGTCATGGCAGGCTCCGTGTATCCTCGATCGTAACCATTGTAATTGTAATCCATATGGGACTCCTCCAGTCTCTTTCTGCCGGAACACTTTTTCCTTGCTCCGGTCTACGGAATATAGTATACTGCATAGAAATGAACGTTTCATGAAAAAGGCTGTGATATTGTATGTCTCTTGGGCTTTATTTACACATTCCGTACTGTTTTTCCAAATGCAGATACTGCGATTTCTATTCCCATCCCGGTGAGCGCGGCGTACCGGAAGCTTATGTGGATGCTCTTTTGCGGGAGCTTGACCGCTTTGCGCCGGAAGCACCTCTGCAGCCTGACACCCTTTATTTTGGCGGCGGCACGCCCAGCCTGCTGCGCCCGGAGCAGGCAAAACGGCTGATCGATGCGGCCCGGCCGATGCCGGGGGCCGAGATCACACTGGAAGCAAACCCGGAGACGGTGACGGAAGAAAGCCTTGCAGGCTTCCGGGAGGCGGGTGTGAACCGCATCTCTTTCGGGGTGCAGTCTGCCCGGGATACCCAGCTGCGCACGCTGGGCAGGCCGCACACGGCAAAGCAGGCGCGGGCTGCATTTGCCGCCGCGCGGCGCGCAGGCTTTGCGAACATCAGCGGCGACATCATGCTGGCACTGCCGCACTACACCGAAGCCGAGTTTGACGAAACGCTGGAACTGATCGAGGGTGGTGGGGCTACCCATATTTCGGCATATCTGCTGAAGATCGAGCCGGATTCGGCCTTTGGTAAACATCCGCCCGAAGGCCTGCCCACCGGCGATGAAGCCGCCGATTTTTACCTTTATGCAGTGGAACAGCTGGAACACCACGGCTACAAACAGTACGAGATCTCCAACTTTGCAAAGCCCGGCTATGAGGGCAGACACAACCTCATCTACTGGGACTGCGGCGACTATCTGGGCCTTGGCCCGGCGGCGCACTCCTGCATGGGCGGCAGACGGTTCTACTACCCGCCGGACACCGCCGCTTTCCTGAACGATGCCGCCGCCCCGGTGATGGACGGCAGTTGCGGCGCAGAGGACTACCTTATTTTACAGCTGCGTCTGCGCAAAGGCCTTTCGCTGGATGCATACAAAAAACTTTACGGGAAAGAATTCTCCACCGCACAGCTGGCCTTTGTGCAAAACTGCGTCCGGGCGGGCTATGCAAGCTTTGACGGCCGCACCCTTGCCCTGACCCCGGCGGGCCTCATCGTGCAGAACAGCATCCTTGCCCAGCTGTTGTAATTGGCAGAAATACGGCAACACATTGCTTTTGAGTGTCGATTCTGGTATGATATACTCGTATTATTAGGCGATGGGAGAGAAAACGGATGGCGAAAGTATTGATCGTCGGCGCAGGCGCGGCAGGACTGATGGCGGCGGGTGCCGCCGTGCGTCAGGGGCATCAGGTGACGGTGCTGGAACACATGGACAAGCCCGGCCAGAAGATCCTTGTCACCGGCAAGGGCCGCTGCAATGTGACCAACGACTGCCCGGCAGAGGAATTTCTGCGCCATGTGCGCACGAACCCGCGCTTTCTGTATTCGTCGCTGGGGGCCTTTCCACCGGCAAAGACCATGGAACTGTTCGAGGGCCTTGGCGTGGAGCTGAAGGTGGAGCGCGGCCGCCGGGTGTTTCCAGTATCGGACAAGGCCGAGGAGATCCGGCAGGCTCTTTTGCGCTATGCGCAGGATGCTGAACTCGTGCATGACGGCGCGAAAAAGCTGCTATTGGAAGAGGTAACACCGGAGCCGGAAGCAGCTCCCGCCGCACCGGAAAACCCGCGCCACCCCAAAAAGAAAAAGGCAGGCCCGGCACTGCGGTGCATCGGTGTGCGGGGCACCTCCGGCCGGGAGTACCGGGCGGATGCCGTGCTGGTGGCCACCGGCGGCGTGAGCTATCCCACCACCGGCTCTACCGGCGACGGCTACAAACTGGCCCAGCAGGCCGGGCACACCCTCATCGAGCCGGTGCCCAGTCTGGTCAGTCTTGTGAGCCATGACGCGGACTGCAAAAAGATGATGGGCTTGGCGCTGAAAAACGTCACCCTGACCCTGTTCGAGGACAGCAAGGCCATTTTTGACGAGCAGGGCGAAATGCTGTTCACTCATTTTGGCATCAGCGGCCCGCTGACTTTGAGCGCATCCAGCCATCTGGGCGACATGAAAAAACACAAGTATCATGCGGAGATCGACCTCAAGCCCGCTCTCAGCGAGGAGCAGCTTTATGACCGAATCACGCGGGATTTTGCCCTGCTGGCAAACCATGCGGCGCAGGGCGCGCTGGTAAAGCTTTTGCCGTCCAGTATGCAGCCGGTGATGGTGGCGCGCTGGGGCATCGACCCGGCTACCAAGGCAAACCAAATCACCCGGGAGCAGAAGAGGGAGCTGGTGCAGCTGATGAAGCACTGGCGGGTGTCCATTGATGCCCGGGGCGATCTGGCCCACGCGGTGATCACCAGCGGCGGCGTGTCCGTGCGGGAGGTGGACCCCAAAACCATGCAGAGCAAAAAGGCGATGGGCCTTTACTTTGCAGGCGAAGTGCTGGATGTGGATGCCTATACCGGCGGCTACAACCTGCAGATCGCCTTCTGCACCGCACAGGCGTTTGCAAATAATCTGTAATTACAGATAAAACAATTTTAAATGCCCTCCGCGCTGCTCTGGGCATATTTATAGGAATAGATTTTTTTGATTTGTATTTTGAAAACGACTGCGGTCGTTTTCAAAATACGTTTTCACAAAAAGGGTTGTTGCCGGGATAGTCTCACAGACCACTGCGCAACTGTTCCCAAAGGGAACGAGCAGCAAATTCAGTTGGCCGTTGCGGCCCCGCTTGTGAAAAATCAAATCTGGAAAATCCGCAGATTTTCCAGATTTGTAAATATTTAAAATGATTTTCCGCTGAAGATGGCCAGAGCGTGAGCAGAGGCCATTTTAAATCGTTCAGTTCAAAAAAGGAGAAGATATAAAATGGTATCTGTTGCGATCGACGGGCCTGCAGGTGCAGGCAAATCTACGCTGGCACGCCGTTTGGCGGCTGAAATGGGCTATATTTATGTGGATACCGGTGCCATGTACCGCGCCATCGGCCTGTATGCCCTGCGTGCGGGCAAGGACCCCAAGGACAACGCAGCGGTCAACGCACTGCTTCCCCAGATCGAGCTGCGGCTGGCCTCCATTGAGGGCGAGCAGCACATTTATTTAAAGGAAGAGGATGTGAGCACCGCCATCCGCACCGAGGCCGCAGGTATGGCTGCCTCTGCCGTGGGCGCAAACCCGGCTGTGCGCGCCTTTCTGCTGGAGCTGCAGCGGGATATGGCCAAAAAGCAGGACGTGCTGATGGACGGCCGCGACATCGGCACGGTGGTGCTGCCGGATGCCACGGTGAAGATCTTCCTCACCGCCACGCCGGAAGCCCGCGCCACACGCAGGTGGAAAGAGTATCAGGCCAAGGGCATCGATACTCCCTATGAAGAGGTGCTGGCCGACGTGAAGCAGCGGGACTATCAGGACACCCACCGTGCCGCTGCACCCCTGAAGCAGGCGGACGATGCCGTGCTGCTGGACACTTCGGAGCTGGATTTTGAACAGAGCCTTGCTGCAATGAAGAAGATCATTGCGGAGAAAGTGAATAAAACGATAAAATGATATTATATTACATCTTAGTGCCCTTTGCGTGGCTTTTGTGGCATATCGGCTTCCGCATCCATGTAGAGGGGCGCGAAAACCTGAAAAAGGTGCAGACAAAGGGCTGCATCCTTGCACCCACCCATGTCTCCGCCATCGACCCGGTGTTCATCGTGGTCACCCGGTGGGGCAGGCGGATGATCGTGTTCGCCAAGAAGGAACTGTTCGAGATCAACGCCCTGCTCACATGGTTCTTCCGCTGCTGCGGCGCGGTGTGCGTGCGCGGCACAAAGGATGAAATGGCTGCCATTGAGCAGACCGTAGAAAAGTGCAGAAACGGCGAAACACTGCTCATCTTCCCGGAGGGCACCCGCGAAAAGGACGGGAAGCTTCTGCCGCCCAAGAGCGGACTGTTCGTCATTGCGGCGGGGGCCGGGGTGGACGTAGTGCCCTGCCGCATCCTGTACGATACGCCGGATGGAAAAATGCACCTGTTCTGCAAAGTACGGGTGATCTACGGCGAGCCGATGCCTGCAGAGCAGTTTGCCATGGAGAGCCGCCGCGACACCAAAAAGCTGCGTGCCAACAAGCAGGCCCTGCTGGATGCGTGGGAAAAGATGGGGGCGTAAAAGATGGAGATCCGAGTTGCCAAAACGGCGGGGTTCTGCTTTGGTGTCAAGCGGGCGGTGGACCTGACCTATGGTCTGCTGAACGAAGGCTGCAAGGTGGCCACCCTCGGCCCGCTGATCCATAACCCGCAGGCTGTGGAGGATATGCAGAAAAAGGGTGCCCTTGTGACGGATGCCATCGCCGATGTGCCCGCCGGGTACGAGGTGGTCATCCGCAGTCACGGCGTACCGCGCACTGTGTACGACGAGCTGGATGCGCGCGGCATCACCTACCATGATGCCACCTGTCCCTTCGTGCAGAAGATCCAGCGCATTGCCGCCGAGGCCGAAAAGGCGGGGGCAGTGCTGCTGGTGGCAGGCGACAAGACCCATCCGGAGGTGCAGGGAATCGTGGGCCACACCCGCGGAGAGGTGTTCGTTTTTGCCGATCTGGCCGAGTTGAAGGCATGGAAAGGCCCCTCTGACCCGCAAAAACCCCTGTTTGCAGTTGCACAGACCACATTTCAGGTTACAAAATGGCAAGAAAGTTCGGAGTTTCTCAAAAAAGCCTATACAAACGCCCGAATTTTTGATACAATATGTAATGCGACGTGGGCGAGGCAACAGGAAGCGGAAGACCTCAGCCAAAAATGCGACATCATTGTTGTCATTGGCGGTCATCATTCTTCCAATACCCAAAAGCTGGTACAGGTCGCCGCAAAACACACGCGTGCCGTAACGGTCGAGACAGCGAGCGAACTTCGGCCGGAATGGTTTGCAGATGTTAAAGTGGCGGGCGTGACAGCCGGGGCTTCAACGCCATCGTCTATTATTGAGGAGGTACTTAACAGTATGAGCGCAGAAATCAATGACAGCATGAGCTTTGAGGAGATGCTGAATGCATCCGAGGAAAAGCGTGTTCATGCAGGCAGTATTGTGAAAGGAATCGTGACCAGCATCTCTGCCAACGAGATCCAGGTGGATATCGGAGCGAAGCAGACCGGCTTTGTCAAGCTGAGCGAGCTGACCGATGATTCCTCCGCCAAGGTCGAAGACCTGGTGAAGGTTGGCGATGAGCTGGACCTCATCGTCGAGAAGGTTATGGATCAGGATGGCGTCATCCAGCTCTCCCGCAAGAAGCTCGCATCTCGCAAGGGCATGGAAGAGATCGCTAAGGCCGCTGAGTCCGGCGAGGTCGTCGAAGGCGATGTCACCGAGTTCAACAAGGGCGGCGTTGTGGTCAACGTCAAGGGTGTCAAGGTGTTCGTTCCTCGTTCTCAGGCTACTATGCGCCGTGATGAGGACTACACCGCTCTGGTTGGCCAGCACGTTCAGCTGGTTGTCACCGAGTGCTCCGGCCGCAAGATCGTCGGCAGCATCAACAAGGTGACCGCTGAGCAGAACAAGGCAAAGCGTGAAGAGTTCTGGGCAAACGTTGAGGTGGGCAAGACCTACACCGGCGTTGTCAAGAGCCTGACTTCTTACGGTGCATTCGTCGATATCGGCGGTGTGGACGGTCTGTGCCACATCAGCGAGCTGAGCTGGAACCGCATCAAGCATCCCTCCGAGGTCGTCTCCGTTGGTGACACCATCGAAGTGTATGTGAAGGACATCGACACCGAGAACCACAAGGTCTCTCTGGGCTACAAGAAGGCCGAGGACAACCCCTGGGAGCAGCTGAAGAACAACTACCCCATCGGCAGCACCTTCCATGCTCCGGTCGTCTCCCTGACCAAGTTCGGTGCATTCGTCCGCATCCTGCCGGGTGTTGATGGTCTGGTCCACATCAGCGAGATCAGCAATGACCGCGTTGAGAAGGTCTCTGACGTACTGAAGGTCGGCGATATGGTCGATGTGAAGCTGCTGGATGTCGACTTCGACAAGAAGCGCATCAGCCTGTCTATGAAGGCCCTGCTGAACGACGACGCTGAGTAATCAGCCTTTCGTTCGGAAGAAAAGCTTCTGACACAATGCGATCAACAGCCCCGTTGCCGGGAAAACGGCGGCGGGGCTGTTTTTATAACTGAAATTCCAATTTTCTCTTTTAGAGAAAATACAAAATAAAGACATAACTTTATGATAAACTGGATCAAGAAACACTGGGAAGTGCTGAGCTATCTGGTTTTCGGCGTGCTGTGCACCCTGCTGAACATTGTGCTGTATGCGCTGTTCAACAAGCTGTTTGGCTATACAGCCGCCAACAGCTGGGGCAATGTGCTGGATAATATCATCTGCATCCTGTTTGCCTACTGCACCAACCGCGCCTTTGTGTTCCGCAGCAAAACGCAGGGCAAGGCCATGGCGAGGGAATTTGGTGCATTCGTCACCTGTCGTCTGGGTACAATGCTGCTGGACACTGCAATTATGCTGGTGCTGGGCAATCTGCTGGCTGCGCAGGGTGCAGCGCTGATGGACGAGCTGATGCAGGGGGTGCTGAGCGTGGTGGCCCACTGGCTTGGCCCGGATACGGCCATCCAGATGGCAGCCTCCTATGCAGGCACACCGGCGGGGGTCACGGATGGCTCTGCCGCTATTGCCGTCATCGGCGGTGCAGACGGCCCCACGGCGATCTTCGTTACCAGCCGCTACAATGCGCAGGCACTGTGGGGCCTTGCCGTGAAGGTCTTTTCCAATGTACTGGTGATCGTGCTGAACTATGTGTTCAGCAAGCTGATCATTTTTAAGAAAAAGTAAGCAGAACCCTCTCAGTCGCCTGACGGCGACAGCTCTCCCGAAGGGCGAGCTTTTTTGCAGGAGAAGAAAAACTTCTCCTCCGAGCATAAAGCTCCCCCATTCGGGGGAGCTGGCATCGAGCGTATGCGAGATGACTGAGAGGGTTTTACAAATCATCAACACTTTAGGAGGTACGGTTTTATGAAGCGTGGTCTGAAAGGTTTTGCATTTCTGGTCTCCGGTCTGGTGCTGGGCATCATTGGTGCAACGGTCTCAGCAACTGCAATTGCCCTGAGTGCTGTCGGCATGGCAAAGGTGCGCCGTGCCAGCAAGTAAAAAGGAGAAACAAACATGACTCGTGAAGAAATTCTCTCCCATGTCGATCACACCCTGCTGAAGCCGGAGGCCACCTGGCCTCAGATCCAGACCCTGTGTGACGAAGCCATTGCAAACCACACCGCATCCGTCTGCATCAACACCTGCTACGTCAGGCAGGCGGTGGAGTATATGGCGGGCCGCATCCCGGTATGCTGCGTGGTAGGCTTCCCTCTGGGTGCCATGGATACCGCCAGCAAGGCGTTTGAAGCCAAGACTGCCATTGAGAATGGTGCCGCCGAGGTGGACATGGTCATCAACATCGGTCGCCTGAAGAACAAGGAGTACGATGCCGTGCGCGAGGACATCCGCGCCGTGAAGCAGGCGGTGGGCGACAAGGTCCTGAAGGTCATCATCGAGACCTGCCTGCTGACCGACGAGGAAAAGGAAAAGATGTGCGATATCGTCTGCGAGGCAGGCGCGGACTACATCAAGACCAGCACCGGCTTCTCCACCGCAGGCGCAAACTTCCACGATGTGGAGCTGATGGTCAAGGGCGTGCATGGCCGCTGCAAGGTCAAGGCTGCCGGCGGCATTTCTACCGTGGAGGACATGGAGACCTTCCTTGCGCTGGGTGCTGACCGTCTGGGCACCTCCCGCGCTGTCAAAATTCTGAACGGCGAGCAGGCAAAGGGCTATTGATCTTTCTGCGAAAAAATGCAATTATAAATAATATTTCCGCAGAACAGAACCAGAGCGCACGCGGAGGCTGTTCTGGATCGTCTGGTTTTCCCAAGGGCCGCTGCACAAATTGCTGTGCAGCGGCCCTTTTTGATGCCAAGCCTTGCAAGCAGGGCGCGGCAGGGTATATAATACAGATAGATACTGTATAAAACAGGGGCTGTCTGCCTTGTGGGATAAGGCGGGCAGGGGAGGAAATGCAATGAATATACCCGAGATCCTTGTGGCCAATGGCACAGGGGCGGTGCTGGTATGTTTTCTGTTTCTGCTGCGGGTGCGCGGCGAGAGTAAAAACAGTGTTGGAAGTGAGCTGTTCTGCCAGATGCTGGTGGTGACTCTGCTGGCACAGGCGACAGAGACGATCAGCTTTCTGCTGGACGGCGTGCCCGGCGCGGCAAGCCGGTTCTGGCTGTACCTCATGAACACCGTCTGCACCGGCGCTACCGTGAGCGTGGGCTTTGCGTGGTGTTTGTATGTGGACTTCCGGGTCTACCGCAGCACCGGACGCCTGCGCAGAAGGCATCTGTTCCTGGGCGCGCCGCTGCTGGCTGTTCTGGCGCTGCTGGCGGCGAACCTTTTCGGCACAGGATGGATCTTTACCATCTCCGCGGACAACGTTTACCATCGCGGTCCGCTGAACAGTTTGCTTTACCTGCTGCTGTTCGGCTATTATGCCGAGAGCGTGTGGCAGGTGCATAAGGCCAAGCGCGATGGCGTTACGGTGGAGTTTTTCTCGGTGTACTACTTTGTGATCACCTGTGCGGTGGGCACGGTGCTGCAGGGTGCGTTCTACGGTATGGCCTTCGGCTGGCTGTCGGTGGCCATCGCCTTTGTGTTTGTGGACAGTCAGCTCCGCAGTCTGCGCAGCTATATCGACGAGCTGTCCGGCCTGTTTGGCCGCAAGTACATGAATTACTGTCTGGAGCGCATCCATGCCACGCAGGAAAAGGATATTTACGGCATCATGATGGACGTGAACTGCTTCAAGGAGATCAACGACACCTACGGTCATGGTGCGGGCGACCGCGCCATTCAGGAGATCGGTCACATCCTGTCCGGGGCGCTGGTGGCAAACTCGGTAGCCATCCGCATAAGCGGCGATGAGTTCATGGTGCTGATCCGGCACGGCTCGGAGGAGATCCTGAATAAGATCTGTGCCGCCATCGAGCAGCGGGTGCAGCGCTATAACGCCGCCGCCCCGGCGGACAGCTTTCAGCTGTCTTTCTCCACCGGTGTGGCAAAGTATGAGGGCGGCAGCGTGGAGAAATTTCTGGTGGAACTGGACGAGCGGATGTATGCGGAAAAGCGCGCCTTCCACGCCGCCCGGAACGGCCATGCCGTACCGGAGCAGGGGAACGCTCCATCAATTTCAGAATAATGTCTAAAAAGAGTGATACTCTTCTTGACAATCTGACGAAGCAATGATAGAATACTGAACGTACCAACTGAATACCGACTTATCAAGAGCGGCTGAGGGGACAGGCCCTGTGAAGCCCGACAACCTGCGCGTGAGCGCAAGGTGCCAAATCCTGCGGGAAACCGAGAGATAAGAGTGCAACGCTCAGAGCTTTCGGGCTCTGGGCGCTTTTATTTTTCGCGCAAAAAAGCTTGAACGGAATGTTGGAGCAAGAAATACACACCCTGCTGTAAAAACTTTAGGAGGCAAAACAAATGGCAAGACACCTGTTTACTTCTGAGTCCGTCACCGAAGGACATCCCGACAAGATCTGCGACCAGATCTCGGATGCCATTCTGGACGAAATTCTGACCCACGACCCCGATGCCCGTGTGGCCTGCGAGACCTGTGCATCCACCGGCCTTGTGCACATCATGGGCGAGATCACCACCAACTGCTACGTGGACTTCCAGAAGGTCGTCCGCGAGGTGGTGGCAGATATTGGCTACACCCGCGCAAAGTTCGGCTTTGATGCCGACACCTGTGCCGTCATCTCCAACATCGACGGCCAGAGCCCCGACATCGCACTGGGCACCAACGATCAGGTGGGCGGTGCAGGCGATCAGGGCATGATGTTCGGCTATGCCTGCGATGAGACCCCGGAGCTGATGCCTATGCCCATCAGCCTGGCTCACAAGCTGGCAAAGCGCCTGACCGAGGTGCGCAAGAACGGCGAGATGGACTATCTGCGTCCGGATGGCAAGAGCCAGGTCACTGTGGAGTACGATGAGAACAACAAGCCCGTGCGTGTGGATGCTGTGGTCATCTCCAGCCAGCACAGCGACAGCGTCAGCATGGAACAGCTGCGTGCAGACGTGATGGAAAAGGTCATCAAGGCCACCATCCCCGCCGAGCTGCTGGACGAGAACACCAAGTACTACATCAACCCCACCGGCCGCTTCGTTGTGGGCGGCCCGCAGGGTGACACCGGCCTGACCGGCCGCAAGATCATCGTGGACACCTACGGCGGCTATGCACGCCACGGCGGCGGTGCCTTCTCCGGCAAGGACCCCAGCAAGGTGGACCGCAGCGCAGCCTATGCGACCCGCTGGGTGGCAAAGAACATTGTGGCTGCGGGTCTGGCAAAGCAGTGCGAAGTGCAGGTGGCCTACGCCATCGGCGTGGCAAAGCCTGTGTCCATCATGGTGGATACCTTTGGCACCGGCACCGTCTCGGATGAGAAGATCGAGCAGGCTGTGGAAAAGGTCTTTGACCTGACCCCCGCCGCCATCATCCGCGAACTCGACCTGCGCAAGCCCATCTACCGCAAGCTGGCCGCATACGGCCACATGGGCCGCGAGGATCTGGGCGTGAAGTGGGAGAACACCGACCGCGTGGATGCCCTGAAGGCTGCGGTTGCTGCCCTGTAAGCGGAACACAAAGCACCTATCGCAATCATATAAAATAAGAAGGCATCTGCAACGATCGCTTCTGAGCTTCTGAAGCTCAGCAAATTTGCTGCAGATGCCTTTGTTTTTGCGGCTCTGCCGGGGAGGGCGAACGAGCGAAAACAGCAGCATCTCCGCTGCCCGGCACACTGCATTTTTATCTCCCGGAAGAGCGATCCCGGCAGACTGCTCAGGCAAAGAAAAGTCTTACTTTTCCACGAAAATCAGCCGAAATTTGCGAAATGGCAAAGAATCGGCTGTCTTTTTGTCGAAAACACACATTCTCTTTGAGAAAAAAGAAAAACAGCTGTGCAAGGCGCAGAAAATCCTGACATGAAACAAATTGATATGGCAGAATCGACGAAATGTGATAAAATAAAACTAGATATGCGCTCTTGTGTGCATGATACGGATCGTAAACAGCAATAAGGAGTTATGACTATGTCTATTGAAATTTCCCCGAAGTCGTTCTTTGAGCAGCCCAGCGTGGCAGATATGCGGCTGATCTCCTGCCCCGGTGCAGAGGAACTGACCGGCCTGATCGACAAGCATCTGGTCCGCTGGGCCAAGGCTGCCGGAATTGACAAAGAGACCTTCATTATTCCTTGCGACTGCCCCCGCTTCCAGAGTGGCGATGCCAAGGGTCTGGTGAAGGAGTCGGTGCGCGGCGACGATATCTTCATCGTGGTCGATCCCGGCAACTACAGTGTGACCTACAAGCTGTTCAACTACGAGAACCACATGTCTCCGGACGATCACTTCGCCAACCTGAAGCGCCTGATCCAGGCAGTGGCCGGCAAGGCACACCGTGTGTCGGTCATTATGCCCAGCCTGTACGGCGGCCGTCAGCATCGCCGTGTGGTGCGCGAAAGTCTGGACTGCGCTGTGGCCCTGCAGGAGCTGCAGACCATGGGTGTGCGCAACATCATCACCTTTGATGCTCATGACCCCCGCGTGCAGAACGCTGTGCCGCTGATGAGCTTTGATAACGCAATGCCCACCTATCAGGTGCTGAAGAGCCTGCTGAAGAAGGACCCGGACCTCTCCTTTGATAAGAGCAAGTTTACCGTGGTCAGCCCGGACGAGGGCGCCATGAACCGCAACATGTACTTCTCCAGCGTGCTGGGCTGCAATCTGGGCATGTTCTATAAGCGCCGCGACTACACCCGCGTGGTCAACGGCCGCAACCCCATCGTGGCCCACGAGTATCTGGGCGAGAGCGTGGAAGGCAAGACCGTCTTTATCGCAGACGACATCATTGCTTCCGGCGAGAGCATGCTGGAGGTCGCCAGCAACCTGAAGGAGCGCGGCGCTGCCAACATCATCGCCAACGCCACCTTCCCCCTGTTCACCAGCGGTCTGGAGAAGTTCGACAAGGCTGTGGCCGAGGGCAAGCTGACCTATGTTGTGGGCACCAACCTGACCTACCGGATGCCTGAGCTGCTCACCCGCGACTGGTATGTGGATGTGGATGTTTCCAAGTACGCCGCCTACTTTGTGGTGGCTCTGAACCACGATATGTCCGTTTCCAGCATCATCGATCCGCTGAAGAAGATCGAGAATCTGCTGGCAAGCCGCAAGTAAGTTTAATACGAAAAAGGCTCTGCATCCTTGCGACGCAGAGCCTTTTTCGTATCACAAATCAAATAAAACGATTATAATTCGTCTCCATGGCTGCGCAGATACCGAACCAGCATGGGCAGCTCGTAGAGCAGCATGACGACCCAGCCCACCGCATAGCTGTAAGGCAGAGCTTCGATCTCCATTTTCCACACCAGCACGAACACCGCAGCTGCCGCCACACGGAACACCATGTTGAAAGTGCTGGACACCAGCGTGACCTTCAGATCGCCAATGCCGCGGAAGAAGCCCTGAATGCCATTGGTGAAAGCGGGCATCAGGTAGAACAGGGAAACCGTGCGCAGGAAGCGCACGCCCAGATGGACGACCTCCGGGTCGGTGACGAACAGCTTCATGATAAAGGGCGCACCGGCAAAGCATACAACGGCGATCAGCACGCCGTAAGCGGCCTCGATGCGCATACCGCAGTGGAAGCCCTGCTTCACACGGTCGTGCTTGCCGGCACCCCGGTTCTGCGCCATGAGGGTGGTCATGGCGTGGCCGATGTTCTGCTGCGGGGTATAGGCAAAGTCGTCAATGCGGGAAGCAGCGGTAAAGGCAGCCATAGCGTTGACACCCATGGTGTTCACGATGGCCTGCACCGCGATCTTGCCAAGCTGCACGGTGGCTTGCTGCATGGCGCTGGCCCAGCCGTAGCTGACCGTTTTGCGCAGCAGCTTGCCATCAAACACCAGCCAACGCCTGCCCAGCTGCAGGATGGGCACCTTCCAGCGGATGTACAGTACGCACAGCACGCAGCACAGTGCTTCGCTGACCACGGTGGAAAGGGCGCAGCCGTTGCTGCCCCAGTTCAGCACCTGCACAAAGAACAGGTCGCCGCCGATGTTCAGCACAGAGCTGATCATCAGGAAATACAGGGCACTCTTGCTGTCGCCCAGTGCACGCATGGTGGCGGCAAGGAAGTTATAGAAGAAGGTGAAGATCAGGCCTGCAAACACGATGCGCAGGTAGCTGACCGCAATGGGCAGGATATCGGCGGGCACCTGCATCAGCTGCAGCAGGGGCGTGGCCAGAATGACGCACAGCGCCGAGAATGCCAGCGAGAACACGGTGCCTGCAATGGCGGTGGTGGACACCTGATGCTCCATCAGCTGGGTATTACCGGCACCGAATGCGGTACTGACCAGAATGCCGGCACCCAGACACATGCCGTTGATAAACAGGATGGCCAGAGTCATGAGCGGATTGGAGGTGCCGACGGCGGCAAGGGCTTCCTCGCCCACGAACTTGCCCACGATGATGCTGTCGGCGGCGTTGTAGGTGAGCTGGAACAGGTTGCCAAGTACCAGCGGAATGGTAAAACGAATCAGGAGCGGTGTAATGGCTCCCTTTGTCATGTCGTTTGTCATGGGAACGCTATGATCTCTCCTTATAATGTATTTACGATCTGCCGTCCGGGCAGGATGGCAAGGGCAGAGCGGCTGGCACCTACATGGATGAGCTGTGCGGCCGCCTGCAAAACGGCACCGGATGCCACCGAAGCCGGGATGGCATCGGTGCGCAGCACCTTTTGCGCGGCCCGCTGCGCATCGGTGGTGTTCACCGCCACCACGTTGTCCACCACATAGGCGTTGAAGTTTTCCGGCACAAAGCCGTAGCCCAAATCACTGATGCCGTGGGGGCCGGTCAGGCCGCCGCCCAGCGCCTGCGATTCGTAAGGCTCCACGGCGGCGATGCGCACATCGTTCGTCCATGCCTTGATGGTCTCGCCCACACCGGTCACGGTGCCGCCACTGCCCACGCCGATCACGATAGCGTCCACAGCGCTTTTGCCCTCCCGCGCGATGCTTTGCACAATGGCAGGGCCGGTAACGCGGCGGTGGTACTCCGGGTTATCATCGTTGGCAAGCCAGTCCATGTAGTACCAGCCGTTGGCGGCGGCGGTCTGTGCCGCCAGACGGCGGGCACCGTTCACACCGCTGCGGGCCGGGCTATGGCGGATCTGCGCACCCAGCCGCAGCAGGGTCTCCTGCCGCAGGGCGGGGGCATCCTCCGGCATCACCAGAACCACCGGGTGACCGGCGGTCAGGCCCGCCAGCGTGAGCGCAGCGGCAAACGGGCCGGAGGCCGCTTCAATGATGGGCTGGCCGGAGATCAGCTTCTTTTTTTCAATGGCAAGGGCCAGCATCCCTTCGGCAAGGCCGTCCCGGGCCGTGCCGGTGGGGCCTGCAAAGTCCAGATAGGCATACAGCCGTCCCTTCAGCCCGCAGGCGGCAGCATAGCCGCGCAGCTCCACGATGGGGCAGGCGCTGAGCGTCTGGTAAAAATTGGGGTAGATCGGCACGAAGACCCTCCTTTCATGGGATACAACAATATTATCCTAACGCAAAAGGACTGCGCGCGTCAAGATGCGTTTTAGCAAAAACGGCGAATTTTTGGCGGATTTTCTGGAAAAATCTCCGAAAGGCTCTTGACAGGATGCGGTGCATCTGCTATACTTCATCCGTAAAGCAAATGAACTTTACATCACTTCTCGAAAGTACAGGCACAAAACCGGGGGATCAGAGGATGGCAAAAGATCTGGAAATGGGCTATCTGCTGGACTTTTACGGCGAGGTGCTCACCGAGAAACAGCGCGAAATGCTGCGCCAGTATTACAACGATGACCTTTCGCTGAGCGAGATCGGCGAGAACTTCGGCATCACCCGTCAGGGTGCGCGGGATGCCATCAAGCATGGCGAGAACGCGCTGAAGGAGCTGGAGGAAAAGGTCGGCTTTGCGGCGCGTTACCGCCGCGTGCAGCAGAAGCTGGAAGAGCTGGAGCAAATGGTGATCGATGCACGGTTCGAGTGCACCGGCCCGCAGGGCCTGACCACCACCGAGTACGAACACCAGCTGACCAAAATGTTAAGGCTCATCCGCTCCATCGACGAAGCAAACGAGAGCTGAAACCTGTGAAAGGAGCACCGTACAATGGCATTTGAATCCCTTACCGACCGCCTTGCCGGTGTGTTCAAAAAGCTGCGCGGTCACGGCAAGCTGACCGAGGCAGATATCAAGGCCGCGATGCGTGAGGTGCGCATGGCCCTGCTGGAAGCCGATGTCAACTACAAGGTTGCCAAGGACTTCTGCGCAAAGGTGTCCGAGCGCGCCATGGGTCAGGAGGTCATGGAAAGCCTGACCCCGGCACAGCAGGTGGTCAAGATCGTCAACGAAGAGCTGGTTGCCCTGATGGGCGGCAGCGAAGCGGCCCGCCTGAACATCAAGAACAAGGGCCAGACGATCATCATGCTCTGCGGCCTGCAGGGCAACGGTAAAACCACCCACGCCGCAAAGCTGGCAAAGTACTTTATCAAACAGGGCCGCCGCCCCATGCTGGTGGCCTGCGATATTTACCGCCCTGCGGCCATCGATCAGCTGCAGGTGGTGGGCAAACAGGCGGGCGCACCGGTGTTCACGCTGCCGGGCGCAAAGCCGCCGGAAATTGCAAAGAAGGCGCTGGCACACGCCAAGGATTACGGCAATGATATCGTGATCCTGGATACCGCCGGCCGTCTGCAGATCGACGATGTGCTCATGCAGGAGCTGGTGGACATCAAGGAAGCCGTTCCTGTGGATGAGACCCTGCTGGTGGTGGATGCCATGGCCGGTCAGGATGCCGTGAACGTTGCCAAGACCTTCAACGAGAAGGTGAGCATCGACGGCATCATCCTCACCAAGACCGACGGCGATACCCGCGGCGGTGCGGCACTTTCGGTGCTGGCCGTCACCGGCAAGCCCATCAAGTTCCAGGGCACCGGCGAAAAGCTGGACGATCTGGATGTGTTCCATCCGGACCGCATGGCAAGCCGCATCCTTGGCATGGGCGATGTGCTGAGCCTGATCGAGCGCGCGCAGGAGACGGCCGACGAAAAGGCTGCCGAAGAGACCGCCAAGCGGATGATGGAGAACAAGTTCGACATGAACGACATGCTGGACCAGTTCGCACAGATCCGCAAGATGGGCGGTGCAGGCGCGATGCTGAGCATGCTGCCCGGCGGCAGCGGCATCGATCCCAGTCAGGTCGATGAAAAGGCGTTCGACCGCATCGAGGCCATGATCTATTCCATGACCAAGGAAGAACGCGAGAAGCCCTCCATCATCAACCCCAAGCGCAAGCGCCGCATCGCGGCCGGCAGCGGTACCACCGTGGCCGACGTGAACAAGCTGCTCAAGCAGTTTGAGATGATGCAGAAGATGATGAAGCAGTTCAAGAAAAGCCCTAAGGGCTTTGCCCGCCGTCTGGGCGGCATGATGGGCAACCCCAATGCCTTCCGCGGACTGAAATAATTTTTGTGATACAACCCCCTTGCGGGTTTGTACAATATAATCAACATGCGCCCGCAAGGGCCGCACAAAACAATTTTTGGAGGATATTTACCATGGCAGTTAAGATTCGTCTGCGCCGCGTTGGCGCCAAGAAGGCTCCCTTCTATCGTGTTGTTGTTGCTGACAGCCGCTTCCCCCGTGACGGCCGTTTCATCGAAGAGATCGGCACCTACGATCCCAACAAGGAGCCTTCCGAGATCAAGATCGACGCTGAGAAGGCAAAGCAGTGGATCGCCAACGGCGCACAGCCCACTGATACCGTTCGCGTCCTGCTGAAGAAGTCCAACGTTCTGTAAGTAGGGAGGGCTGACTCATGCAGGAGCTGTTGCTGGCAGTTGCCCGCGGTCTCGTGGAGGATAAGGAAGCCGTTAAGGTCACGGTGGACGAGCCTCGCGAGGACGGCACCATCGTCTACCACCTGAGCGTGGCAGAGGGAGATATGGGCCGTGTCATCGGCAAGCAGGGCCGGATCGCAAAAGCCATTCGTGTGGTGATGCGCGCGGCTGCTGTGCGGGTCGATGAAAAGGTCCTTGTTGAGATCGACTGAGCACCCTACAGGCCCTTTGCCCTTGCGGCAAGGGGCCTTTTTGATTATAGGAGCAAGATTATGCAGCAATATCTGGAAGCGGGCAAGGTCGTGACCACCCACGGCGTGCGCGGCGAAATGAAGCTGGAGCTTTGGTGCGACGGCGTCAACTTTCTGAAAAAGGTGGGCAGGCTGTACCCCTCGGCACAGGGCGGCAGGGCCTATAAGATCGTGTCCATCCGCGCACAGGGCCAGATGGCTCTGCTGCAGCTGGAAGGCGTGGACGATATGGATGCTGCCCGTGCGCTGCGGGGGCAGGTGTTCTACTTTGACCGCAATGATGCCACCCTGCCCGCAGGCCGCTGGTATGTGGCCGACCTGATCGGGTGCGAAGTGCGGGATGCCGACAACGGCAGGGTGTACGGCGTTGTGACCAGCGTGGATCACCCCGGTGCACAGGATATCTACACCGTCAAAGCACCGAACGGCAAGGAATACATGTTCCCGGGCGTGGATGCTTTTCTGAAAGAGCGCAACCCGCCGGAGGGCTATCTCCTCGTCACCCCCATTCCGGGCCTGCTGGACGATGACTTTGACAGCGAACGGGAGGAAGAGTGAGCCATGGGAATGCGTGTGGACATCGTGACCCTGTTCCCGGAAATGTGCCAGCAGGTGCTGGATGCCAGCATCATCGGGCGTGCGGCAAAGAAGGGCTTTATTGAGACCCACTGCCACCAGATCCGGGACTACACCCTGAACAAACAGAAGCAGACCGACGATTACCCCTACGGCGGCGGCTGCGGCATGGTGCTGTATGCTCAGCCCATCGCAGACTGCCTGCGTGCTGTGCAGCAGGAAGTGGCTTCACAGGACCGTCCGGCCCCGCATATCGTGTTCCTGACGGCAGGCGGCCAACGCTACACCGAGGAGCACGCAAAGCGGCTGGCCCAGTACGATAACCTGACACTGGTATGCGGCCACTATGAGGGCATCGACGAGCGTGTGATCGATGCTTTTGCGGATGAAGAGATCTCCATCGGTGACTACATCCTCACCGGCGGCGAGCTGGCCAGCCTTGTGGTGGCGGACAGTGTGCTGCGCCTGAAGCCCGGCGTGCTGGCTGAGCAGAAGGGCTACGAGGAAGAAAGCTACTGGGACGGCCTGCTGGAGTATCCCCAGTACACCCGCCCCGAGGTGTGGGAAGGCCGCGCCGTGCCGCAGGTGCTGCTGGGCGGCGACCACCAGAAAATCGATGCATGGCGCGGGGAACAGAGCCGGGAGCGCACCCGCCTGCGCCGCCCGGAGCTGTACGAGAAGTGGTGTGAGACCCACCCTGTGACCGAGCTGCCCAAGTGGAAGCGCGGCGAGAACATGCGCCTTGTCAAGACCGACGAGCAGTTTGCTGCTGCTGCCCGCATCTTTGTGGAGGGACGGCGTGCGACCTGTGCCGAGAACTGGACCCCGGAATACTGTGCCAGCCTCAACGAGGAAGAATATCTTTTGCAGCTGCGGCAGGAAAAGGCCGCAGGCTGGGTGTGCTACCTGCACACCACCAAGGATGTGCCGGACGGCATCGTGAGCATCAACCACAAGGTGGGGCACATCGAACATCTGTTCGTCACTGAAAAAGCCCGCGGCAGGGGCATTGGCATGAAGATGCTGGACTTTGCCCGCAGAAAGCTCAGCGAGCACGAGCACCCGGTGCTGAGCGTGCTGAACACCAACACCCGCGCCATAGCGCTTTACACCCGCATGGGCTGGAAGCTGACCAGCGGCACTGAGCTGGAGTTCACGCCGGAGCAATATCCGGCTGTGGTGAAAAAGTGCGCGCTGGTCTGGATGCGGTACGAGGGCAGCGCACAGAAGTAACTCCGGGCGGCAGCTGCAGGTGCATCGGACAGCGAAAAAGGCACGAAAATGGATGCTCGGACCGGAGGGTATGGTGCTGGAAACGCACAAAAACGGCCGAGATATTGCCCGATGGTCGAAAAAATGTTGAAAACTTTTGTATCTACCCTCTAACCTTCGGGGAATAATTTTATTATCTTTGTATAAATAATGAAAAATGGGCCGCTTTTCATTGGAGAAACCGCCAAAAATGCGCCGGGGGGCTGTACAACCGTTTCGACTTGCGCTAAAATAATCGTAACGCAACAGGCACAGGATACAGATTCTATACCCAAAACGATATTAGATAGGAGCGCTTTACTATGTACGTGAAAGAAGTTACCGTTGAAAATCAGGTTGGTCTGCACGCTCGTCCGGCTACCTTCTTCATCCAGAAGGCTAACGAGTTCAAGTCTTCCATCTGGGTCGAGAAGGAAGAACGCCGCGTGAACGCAAAGAGCCTGCTGGGCGTTCTGTCTCTGGGCATCGTGGGCGGTACCACCATCCGCATCATCGCTGACGGCGCTGATGAGCAGGCTGCTGTTGACGGCCTGATCAAGCTGGTGGAGTCCGGTTTTGCTGAGTAATTTGTGTCTATAAATGGAGCGGCGGGGGAACCTGCCGCTTTTTGTTTTTCAAGGAGAATCCATGACCAAAGCTGAACTGTATCAGAAAGCCTGTATGCTGCCGCTGCTGCCCGGCGTGTATATCATCCGGGATAAGACGGACACCATCATTTATATCGGCAAGGCAAAGCGGCTGCGCATCCGGGTGAGCCAGTACTTCCGCGAGGGCGTGCCCCACGACAACAAGGTCAGCCAGATGATCGCCCATGCCTATGCCTTTGACGTGATCGTCTGCCAGAGCGAGTTTGAAGCGCTGGTGCTGGAAGCCAGCCAGATCAAGGCTCACACGCCGAAGTATAACATCCTGCTCAAGGATGATAAAGGCTACAGCTATATCAAGGTGACAAAGGAGCCATGGCCCAGGCTCTCCTTCGTGCTGCAAAAGGAGGAGGACGATGCTGAGTATATCGGCCCCTATACCTCCAGCTTTGCGGCGCGGCAGATGGCAGAAACCGCCATGGATGCCTTTCTGCTGCCAAGGTGCAATAAGCGCTTCCCGCAGGAGATCGGCAAAGGACGGCCCTGCCTGAACGCCCACATCGGCAAGTGTATGGCGGTGTGCAGCGGCAGGATCAGCTGCGAAAACTACAATCAGGCCGTCAAGAGCGCCGTGCACCTGATCCGCTACGGCAAAAAGGACATCCTGAAGATCCTCAACGAGCGGATGCAGGAGGCCTCGGACCGGCTGGAATTTGAGACGGCGGCCCTGCTGCGGGACCAGATCGCAGCCATCACCAAGGTGAGCGCCGGGCAGAAGGTCATTGTGGACCCGGATGTGGAGATGGACGTGGTGGCGCTGGCAGGCACGCCGGACAGCGTGTGTGCGGCGGTGCTGCGCTTCCGGGACGGACGGCTGACCGATAAGCGGGAGTTTTTGTTCCACGATACCTCGGACATTGCCGCCGTGCGGGAGGAATTTCTGCCCCGGTATTATCTGGATGACGAACAGATCCCCAAGATCATTGCGGTGGACGAGCTGCCGCCGGACAGCGATGCCTTGCAGCAGGCGCTGAACGAAAAGCGCGGCAATGAGGTGCAGCTGTATGTGCCCCAGCGGGGCGATAAGGCCCATCTGGTGGAGATGGCCCACACCAACGCGGTGGAGCGTCTTGCCCGGGAGAGCGGCCGCTATGCCCGGGAGGAAAAGCTGCTGGACGAGCTGGCGCAGGTGCTGGGCCTTGCAAAGCCGCCCCGTGCCATTGAGAGTTACGATATCTCCAACTGGGGCGATGGCTCCAGCGTGTGCGGCATGGTCACCTTCAAGGACGGCAAGCCCTACAAGGCGGGCTACCGCAAGTTCAAGATGAAGACCGTTGCGGGCACTGACGACTATGCATCACTGGCAGAGACTGTCTCCCGGCGGGCAGCAGAGTACGAAAAGTACGCAGAGCTTGCAAAAAAGGGAGAGCCCTGCAGCAACTGGTTCGGGCAGAAGCCGGATCTGCTTTTGATGGACGGCGGCAGGGGGCAGGTGAGCGCGGCAAAAGAAGCACTGGCCGGGACTGCCCTTGCGGATGTGCCGCTCTACGGCATGGTGAAGGACGACCACCACCGCACCCGCGCCATTGTGGACAGCGACGGCCGGGAAATTGCCATCAATATGAACCGGGGCACCTTTACCTTTATCACGGCCATTCAGGACGAGACCCATCGCTTTGCCAATGCCTACCGCAAGCAGCAGATGAAGCAGAAGAGTTATTCCTCCACCCTGACGGAGATCCCCGGCATCGGCCCCAAAACGGCCAAGGCGCTGATGGCCCAGTTCAAGAGCGTGACCGCCGTGAAGGAAGCCACGCCTGACCAGTTGGAAAACACCCCCGGCGTGGGGAAACAGACGGCACAGATCATCTACGCATATTTTCACGAATAAAACCCTCTCAGTCATCGCTGCGCGATGCCAGCTCTCCCGAAAGGGAGAGCTTTTTGCATTCAGATGCAATGAATGTGCAGAGCTGAAAAAACGTGATTGATGCATTTGCCGGTTATGGCCCTTCCCGTGAAAAGGCAAACCCCGGCAGACCGCAGTCTGCCGGGGTTTGCAATATTAAAATAAATATTCCGCTGAAAATGCCCAGAGCAAAGCGGAGGGCATTCAAATGATTCAGTTCTCCGCAGAAATATCCTGACCGAAATACTTCTCGCTCAGCTCTTTCAGGGTGCCGTCGGCACGCAGCTCCTCAATGGCGGTGTTGATGGCATCCAGCAGGGTGGCGCTGGCATCACCCTTGCGCAGAGGAATGGCAACGTGGGATGCATCCTCGGTCTGGGCCACCAGCTTGAAATCTGCGTCCGGGTGGACGTTCAGGTAATCGTAGAAGGAGACATCGGCGTTCAGGGTGGCGTCGATGCGGCCTGCGGTGAGCAGCTGGATGGTCTCTTCCAGCGTGTCGATGCCCTGTACGGTGGCACCGTAGCTTTCGGCCAGTTCCATGTAGGTGGAAGCAAGGCTGTTGGCGGTGGTCTTGCCCTTCAGGTCTTCAAAGCTGGTGATCTCGTCGTTATCCTTGCGGACGGCAAGGGCAGTGTGGATGTAGCCGTAGGGCTCGGTGAAATCATAGGTCTTGGCGCGCTCATCGGTCACTTCCACGCCGTTGCACACGATGTCGTAGCGGCCTGCGTCCAGACCGGCAAACAGGCTGTCCCAGTCGCTTTCGACGTACTCCGGCTCCACGCCCAGCTTTTCGGCAATGGCGCGGGAGACTTCCACATCGTAGCCCACCAGAGTATCGGATTCGTCGTGGTAGCTCCAGGGCTGCCATGCGCCTTCCAGGGCGACGATCAGCTTGCCGCTGGACTGGATGTTGGACAGCTGGTCGCCGGCAGCAGGAGCCACAGAGGCGACCGTGCCGGAAGCAGCGGTGCTGCCGGAAGAATTGGAGCAGCCGGACAGAGTCAGCACGCCGGCAGCGGCCATGACGCTCATAAGAGAAATAAAGGTTCTGCGTTTCATAGTTGGATTCCCTTTCCTCTATAAAAATATTTGTGAAATAAACTCCTTCAGGCAAAGAAGGAGACTTTCTGGTTTTGCCAAAGGCCCCATCCCGGAGGGGGCTGTCTGCGAAGCAGACTGGGGGAGTTGGTTAAATCTCACTCGGTGTGAGCGATCTTCCGCAAAAATTCGCGGGTGCGCTCCTCTTTGGGGTTGGCGAAAAACTCATGCGAGGGAGCCTGCTCCACTACCACGCCGTTCTCCATGAAAACGGTCTTGGAGGAAACATTGCGGGCAAAGCCCATCTCGTGGGTGACCACCAGCATGGTCATGCCCTCTTCGGCCAGCTGCCGCATCACGGCCAGCACTTCGCCAGTCAGCTCCGGGTCAAGGGCCGAAGTCGGCTCGTCAAAATAGATGATCTCCGGGTCGGAGGCCAGTGCCCGGGCAATGGCCACGCGCTGCTGCTGGCCACCGGAAAGCTGGCGCGGATAGTAGTCGGCTCGGTCGGCAAGGCCCACCTTTTCCAGCATCTTCATGCCAACGGCATCCGCCTGCTCTTTGGGCATTTTGCGAGCAATGATGAGGCCCTCGGTCACGTTCTGCAGGGCAGTCTTGTTGCGGAACAGATTGTAACTCTGGAACACAAAGGCCGTCTTTTTGCGCAGCCGGGCAATGTCGGCACGGCTGGCCTGGGCAAGGTCGAACGTCTCACCGTCAAAGATGAGCTGGCCTGCGTCGGCAGTCTCCAGAAAGTTCAGACAGCGCAGCAGGGTGGTCTTGCCGGAGCCGGAGGGGCCGAGGATGGCCACCACATCGCCCTTTTCCACGGTCAGGTCCACGCCGCGCAGCACCTGCAGCTCGCTGGTCACTTTGCGTGCACCGGGCCGGTGGAAGATGCCTGCCTGCAGGCGGGGCTTTGTGTAGGTGAAAAAGGATTTGTGGACGTTTTTGATCTCTAACATGGACATGGTTGCCACACTCCTTTCTTACTGGAAGCCGTGGGCGTTGAGCCGACGCTCCAGCAGTGCCTGCAGCTTGGTAATGACCGTGCAGAACAGCAGATACACCACGGCCACCTCACAGTAGATGGGCAGGAAGATGTAGGTGCGGGCGGCCACGCGCTGACCGGCCATGAACAGCTCGGCTACTGTGATATTGGACGCCAGCGAGGTGTCCTTGATCATGCCGATGAGCGAGTTGGAGAGGGCGGGCACTGCGGTGCGCAGGGCCTGCGGCAGCACGATGCGGCGCATGATCTGCCACCAGCTCATGCCCACGCAGTAACCGGCTTCCAGCTGGCCCTGCGGCACGCTTTCCAGTGCGCCGCGCATGGTCTCGGCACAGTAGGCACCCTCGTTGAAGGCAAAGGCGATGACCGCAGCAGGGAAAGCGTCCAGCATGATGCCCACGCTGGGCAGACCATAAAAGATGATGAACAGCTGCACCAGCAGCGGCGTGCCGCGGATGACCCAGATGTAGAACCGTGCGATCTGCCGCAGCACCGGCACATTGGCGTACTGCACCAGCGCAACGGCCACGGCAATGATCATGGCAAAAAAGAAGGAGACCAGCGTGAGCGGGATGGTCATGGTAAGGCCTGCCGTAAGGATACGGGGCAGGGCCTCCGCCAGCACGCTGACCGTACGGTTGGAAAGAAATGCTTCAAACATGAAAAATGTTCCCTCAGAACGGTATTCAAATACTTTGTAAATCGTAAGAACAAAGGTATTATAAGGCTTGGAGTGCGCTTGAAGTCAAGGGCTTTTTCTAAAATTCCTACAAAACCTACCAGAATACTATAGCATGAATCCGGATGGAGTGCAAACGGTTTGCTCAAAACGCGTGATGTGTACAAAAACGGACGACCCATCTGGAAAACTTTGTGCAATGCGGCAAGCGGTTGACGGCGCACCGGCTTTCGTGTACAATGAACATAACAACGCGCACCGGGCTTGGCCCGGCACAGGCGCAAATTCACCGCAGAGGGTGCAGTGCCCTTTGCGCGGTGCAGACACGGAGGACACGAACGTGACGAAGAAAAAAATTGGCGTTCTGGGTGCAGGTACCTGGGGCATGGCTCTGGCACGGATGCTGTGTGTCAGCGGCAATGATGTGCAGGTGTGGTCGGCGCTTCCGGCTGAGGTGGAGAACCTTTCCGCTACGCGGGTGCACCCCAATCTGCCGGGCATGAAGATCCCGGAAGAGCTGCAGTTTACCAAGAGCATTGAGGAAGTGTGCACCGGCAAGGATGTGCTGCTGTTTGCAGTGCCGTCGGTATTTGTGCGCTCCACCACGGCAAAGGCCCGGCCTTACATCCCGGACGGCCAGATCCTTGTGGACGTTGCAAAGGGCATGGAGCCGGACACCTTATATACCATGACCGAGGTCATCGCCGACGAGCTGAACCGTGAGGGCGGCCCCAAAGGGGTAAAGCTGGTAGCGCTCTCCGGTCCCACCCACGCCGAAGAGGTGGCGCTGGATCTGCCCACCACCATCGTTTCGGCCTGCCCGGATGAAGCCGCTGCCGAGTATGTGCAGGATGTGTTCAGCAACACCTGTATGCGTGTGTACACCAACGCCGACATCAAGGGCGTGGAGCTGAGCGGCGCGCTGAAGAATGTGATTGCGCTGGGTGTTGGCATCTCCACCGGCCTTGGCTACGGCGATAACGCCCGCGCAGCCCTCATCACCCGCGGCATTGCCGAGATCGCCCGGCTGGGCGTGGCCATGGGCTGCAACATCCACACCTTTGCGGGTCTGGCCGGTATCGGCGACCTGATCGTGACGGCGACCAGTATGCACAGCCGCAACAATCGTGCGGGCATTCTGATCGGCAAGGGCAAAAGCCCGGAGCAGGCCGTGAAGGAGGTCGGCATGGTGGTGGAGGGCATCAATGCACTGCCTGCCGCTATGGAGCTGGCAGCAAAGTACAATGTGGAAATGCCCATTGTGCAGACGGTGAACGCCATCGTGAAGGAGGGCATGAGTGCCAGCGACGCGCTGCGCACCCTGATGGACCGCAACCGGAAGAACGAGATGCCGCAGGGCTACGAAAAAGTCTGAATTTTAAGGGAGAAGGCACAGCTGTCTGCAGATGGCTGTGCCTTTTTTGCTGCGCGGCCTGCCCACTGGCCGAAAACACAAAATAATTCAAATTTTTTACCAAAATCAGACGTAAAAGGGTAGAAGGTCGGGAAACTTTCTGCTATACTGAAACAGAACGCAAAAACCGGGGGACGTTTTGTGCACCCTGTCGGAGAGAAAGAGAGGAATCTGCCATGCCGTCAACTTATGCGCACCGCCGCTTTGGCACCAATGTGCTGGAACATCTGCCGGATGAACTGCGTGCTCAGCTGGAACAGAACCGTGAGCTTTACGATATCGGCCTGCACGGGCCGGACCTTCTGTTTTATTACCATGCTGCCAAGTCCAACCCGGTGGGTGCGCTGGGCAATGCCATGCACGAGGAGCCGGGGCGGGTCTTTTTTGACCGGGCGCGCAGGGTGGTGCACTGCGAGACGGATCTGGATGCTGCGCTGGCCTATGCACTGGGTTTTGTCTGCCACTTTGCGCTGGACAGCACCTGCCACCCGTATGTGGAGCAGTTCACCCGGGAAAGCGGCGTGACCCACTGCGAGATCGAGACCGAGTTTGACAACATGCTGCTGCGCCGGGACGGATACGACCCGCTGAAGTTTTTCACAGCCAGCCATATCCACCCGTCGGAACAGAATGCAAAGGCGATCGCGCCCTTTTACGAGGGCATCTCGGAGCAGGTGGCGCTGGACTCGCTCAAGGGCATGATCTCAGTGCACAGGCTGCTGCAGGCATCCAATCCTGTCAAGCGCTGGGTGGTGCTGACCGGCATGAAGGTGGTGGGCAAATACGACATGCTGCACGGCCTTGTGGCAGATCCGCAGCCGAACCCGAAGTGCGTGGAGAGCGGCAAGCGGCTGGAAGAACTGTATGCGCAGGCGCTTCCGCTGGCAGAAACGCTGATCCTGGAATTTGTGGCAAAGCTGGACACGGACCAGCCCCTGAGCAAGGCCTTTGACCACACCTTCGGGGAGTTTTGAGCGGGCACAAAAAATGAGGGTGCACCGCCCGGCGGTGCAGGGAGAGAGTAAAAATGCAAAGCGAAAAATTCAAGGTGACCCCGCTGGAGCGGTCATGGATCCTGTACGATGTGGGCAACTCGGCCTTTGTGCTGATGATCGCCACACTGGTGCCCATTTTCTTTAATGCGCTGGCCGAGGCCGGGGGATTGAGTCCGGTGAACTATCTGGCCTACTGGGGCTATGCAAGCTCGGTGGTCACGGTGATCACGGCAGTGCTGGGGCCGATTTTGGGCACGCTGGCCGATACCAGAGGCTTTAAAAAGCCCATCTTCATGCTCTGCCTGTTCGTGGGCGTGGCAGGCTGCTGTGCCATGGGCCTTGCTACTACATGGCTGCCGTTCCTGATCATCTTCATCCTTGCAAAGATCGGCTTTTCGGGCAGTCTGGTGTTCTACGATTCCATGCTGGGCGATGTGACCACCCCGGAACGCATGGATGTTGTGTCTTCGCAGGGCTATGCATGGGGCTACATTGGCAGCTGCGTGCCCTTTGTGGTGTGTCTGGCGCTGGTGCTGGGCAGCGGGGCCATCGGCCTGAGCCAGATGACCGCCCTTTCCGTGGCGCTGCTCATCACCGCTGTGTGGTGGCTGGGCACCACCCTGCCGCTGCTGCGGAGCTATAAGCAGATCAACTATGTGGAGGTAGAGCAGCACGCCATCCGGCAGAGCTTTGTGCGCATCGGCCACACCCTCAAGCATCTGCGCGAGGATAAGCAGGTGTTCTGGTTCCTGCTGGCCTTCTTCTGCTACATCGACGGCGTGTATACCATCATCGATATGGCCACCGCCTACGGCACGGCACTGGGGCTGGAGACCACCGGCCTTTTGCTGGCCCTGCTGGTAACGCAGATCGTAGCCTTCCCTTCGGCGCTGATCTTTGGTCGGCTGAGTGCAAAATACCCGTCCAGCCAGCTTATCCCGGTCTGCATCGCGGCCTACACCGGCATTGCGGTGTTCGCCTTCTTCCTGACCAGCCAGTGGCAGTTCTGGGTACTGGCCGTGCTGGTGGGCATGTTCCAGGGCGGCGTGCAGGCACTGAGCCGCAGCCACTTTGCCAAGATCATCCCGGCTGAAAAATCCGGCGAATACTTTGGCCTGTTCGACATCTGCGGCAAGGGCGCGTCCTTCCTTGGCACCATGATCGTGAGCGTGGGCAGCCAGCTGACCGGCAGCGCCAATGTGGGCATTGGGATGCTGGCGCTGCTATTTGCAGTGGGCTTTGTGCTGTTCCGGGTGTCCTGCCGGACTGAGGGTGCAAAACAGGTGTAAAAAATACGATTTAAAATTGCCGATGCTTTCGCTTTGGCAATATCAGAGGAAATATTATTTTATAATTTTGCAAACAAGCCAGCCCTGCGGGGCCGGCTTGTTTCCTTTTTCACGGGAAGGGCGCAATGGCAAACGGCATATTGCTGCTGTCAGCTGCGCAGCAGATAAAGCACAAACTTACCCGTACAGCTCGTCGCGTAAGCGACTCGAAATCGGCGGAACACAAAAAATCCTTTAGCGAAGCGATTTGGATTTTTTGTATGGAGCCTAACAGCTTTGGGGTCTAAAAGGGGCGAGCAGCCCCTTTTTCATGGATCCAGCGCGTTGAAATCGCTGTGACCTTGCTGTGCTGAACACACAGCATTTGCTGCGCAAACCGGTCTGCGGCTTAAAAGCCCCACTGGGGCTTTCATGCCCTGCGGGCACCGCCGTCCTTTCTGGTTCTCTTTTGCAACCAAAAGAGAACATACCTGGCGGTAATGCTTTTTACAAAAGGCATTAAACTCAATCTACGCGAAAACGCTCTGTACGGGAAGCAAATGGTTGAAAATCGTCCTTCTGGTTATTATTAACAAACCGGTAATTGTCTTTTTGAGCGGCGAATGATACAATAGCGTCAAACGATTTCAAAACCACAAAGGAGAAAACGAAATGGAACGATTTCCCGGTTATACCCTCGTGCGTACCGAGGACTGCCCTGAACAGCACGGAACCCTGACCGTGCTTACCCACGATGTGAGCGGTGCCACGGTGCTGCTGGTGGAAAATGAGGATACCAACAAGGCGTTTGGCATCGGCTTTGGCACCTTCCCGTCCGATGACACCGGCGTGTTCCACATTCTGGAGCACTCGGTGCTGGCAGGCAGCGAAAAATACCCGGTGACCTCGCCGTTCTTGCAGCTGCTCAAAAGCAGCATGGCATCTTTCCTGAATGCGATGACCTTCCCGGATAAGACGGTCTACCCGTTCGCTACGCCCAATGAGACCGACTTCAAAAACCTGATGGATGTCTATCTGAACGCGGTGTTCTGCCCGCTGGCCATGGTGGACAAGAGCGTGTTTGAACAGGAGGGCTGGCACCGCAGTGCCGACGGCACCGTGAGCGGAGTGGTGTACAACGAGATGCAGGGCGCTCTGGCTGCACCGGATGCTCAGTTGGAAAATGCACTGGAACGGGCCATGTTCCCGGATACGGCCTACGGCTTTGTTTCCGGCGGCGACCCGGCCAGCATCCCGGCGCTGACCTATGAAAAGTATAAGCGGGTATATCACCGCCACTACAGCGCCGACAACTGCTGCATTACCCTCTATGGCAAAATGGATATGGCTGAAAAGCTGGAACTGCTGGACAGGGATTATCTTTCAAGAATGCCCAAGGGCACCAGCCGCCCGCAGCTGACCGTGCAGCACGAGCAGGCGGGTGCCTGCGTGGAACTGCCCTACTATACCGAAAACCCGGAGCCGGACGAGGTGCAGTGTGCTCTGGCATGGTACACCGGTGCCTTTGCAGACCGGGAGCGGCAGCTGGGCGTGGAGATCCTGCTGGATGCCCTGCTTGGCACCAATAACTCTCCGCTGAAGGCGGCGCTGCTGGCCGAAAAGCTGGGCGCAGATATTGACATTGGCTTTGACGACAGCACCCTGCAGCCGGTGCTGGAACTGGTGCTGCGCGGTGCCACCGAGGAGAACGCCCGCAAGTTTGCTGCCGCTGTGCGCAAGGCGGTGGACGGCATTCTGGCCGAGGGCATCCCGCAGGAACTGCTGTTGGCTTCGCTGAACGCAGCAGAGTTTGCATCGCTGGAGCGCCCGGGCACCCTGCCAGACGGCGTGCTGGATGCCATCAACGCTTCTACCGGCTGGCTGCACACCGGCGACCCCACTCTGCTGCTGCACACGGACAGGCTGTTTGCTTCCCTGCGGGAAAAGATGGCCGATGGCTGGTTCAATGAGCTGCTGCGTGAGCTGTTTGCACCGGCTCCGGTGCAGGTGGTGCAGGTGCCCACCCTGCCTAAAAAAGAGGAGGGCGAACCCATCCGCACCGACGGCAAGCTTGTGCTGGAGCACCCGCTGACCGTTGCCGACCTTGGCGACGGAGCAAGGACGGCCCCAGGTGAGCGGGAACTTCTGGCCGGTGCGCAGCTGGTGCATCACCCTTCGGCAGGCAGCCTGTACCTGAACTTCTACTATGACCTCGGTAATGTGAAGCCTGAGGACATGCCGTATCTGGACCTGCTGACCGATGTGTTGGACGAGCTGGACAGCACCGAACACACCGCTCAGCAACTGAACACTCTGCGCAGCACATGGCTGGGCGACAGCCGCACCCAGCTGGACATCTGGACTGGGCGGCAGGAGGGTGCACCCTGCCATGCCAAGCTGAGCCTGTGCCTGAGCCTGCTGGAACGCAGTCTGGAAAAGGCTGTGGAGCTTGGCGGCGAATGGCTGTATGATACCATCCTTACCGGCCCGGCGGCAGAAGCTGCTTTTGCACGGGTGCTGAGCCAGCAGAAGTTGAACATGGAACAGCAGTTCATCCAGCAGGGCAATGTATACGCAGCCACCCGCGCCAGTGCCCACTACACGGTGGACGGTGCGGTGAGTGAACGCTGCAGCGGTGTGAGCTATTACAAGTTCTTGTGTGGCGTGCAGGAGCGCGGCAATTGGGCAGCACTGGGTGAAAAGCTGGATGCCCTGCGCACAGAGGTGCTGCAGCACGCAGAGCTGACGGTCAGCCTGTACGGCAGCGAGGATGCCCTTGCAAAGCTGCGCACTCTGCTGCCGGACAGCCGCTTTGCTGCCGAGGGCCGCGCTGCGGCAAAGCCCTATGTGGAGCCGCTGACACCGCCGGTGAACGAAGCGTTTATCATTGACGGCGGTGTGAACTACGATGTACAGGTATGGCCCATGGAGCGCCGCAGCGACCGCAAGGCGCTGGCCCGCGTGATGAGCTACGAATACCTGTGGCACAACATCCGCGAGGTGGGCGGCGCTTACGGCACCGGAATGCTCTCCTCGGACGGCGTGGAATACCTGTACACCTACCGCGACCCCCATGTAAAGGAAAGCTACGACACCTTTGCAAAAGGTCCGGCAGAACTGGCAGCACGGGAGTACACCGAAAAAGACCTGAACGATTTTATTGTGGGTACTGTGGCCAAGCTGGACACCCCTCGCAAGCCGCGTGCTGAGGCCCGCGAGACGGACCGTCGGTATTTCTGCGGCATCACTGATGAAATGATGGCGGCAGACCGCAAGGCCCTGTGTGCGGTGGATGCCGCACTGCTGAAGGAGCAGGCCGCAGAGCTGGGTGCCGCCATGGCAAACGGCGTGCGGGTGGTGTTTGGCAGCAAGGATGCTGTGGAAGCCGCAAAAGACCTGTTTGATACGGTAGAGACACTGTAAGCAAAGAGTCTTCCATCCCGCCCGGGACATGCTCTGACAGGATAAAAGTGCCTGATGATACGAAAAATGTCATCGGGCACTTTTACTTTTTGTAAAGAAACGGAAAAATTTAAAAAGCAGGGTTGACGCAGCAAAAAAGCAGTGGTAAAGTAATGGGCGGAAAAGGCAAAAAGTGTCTTTTTACAACAGGAAAACGAGGTGGTTGTCATGGAACCTGCTGGCAGTAGCAGCAGTCTTTCTCCCCGATTACTTTATATGATGGCAGCCGCCGTTTCTGCTTTGCGCAGACCCTGCTGTGTGTGAATGCACACGGTGCGTGTTTGCGTTCCCTGAAAAGAAGAAACGAGAGCTGCCACTGAAAAGGAGGCAGCTTTTTTATGTCTGAAATCTCGATCGATACCCTCAAGACCATGCTGGCAAATCTGGACGATGCCAAGAAATACCAGAGCCTGCGGGATGTGATGGAAACTCTGCCCGCGCCCGACCTTGCGGCGGTATTTGAGGATCTGCCTGCAGAAAAGCTCCCGGTGCTGTTCCGTCTGTGCCCGAAGGATCTGGCCGCAGATGTGTTCACCGAACTGACCCCTGAGACCCAGCAGAAGCTGATCGACGGCCTGACCGATACCGAGCTGAAGGCTGTTGTGGACGAACTGTTCGTGGACGATGCCACCGACCTTGTGGAGGAAATGCCTGCCAACGTGGTCAAGCGCATTCTGGGTCAGGCCGACCCCACCACCCGCCGCATGATCAACGAGCTGCTCAAGTACCCGGAGGACTCGGCCGGCGGCGTGATGACCACCGAGCTGATGGAGCTGCGGCCGGACATGACCGTGGCACAGGCCATGGAGGCCATCCGCAGGAATGGCTTTGACAAGGAGACCATCAACAACTGCTATGTGACCGATGACAGCCGCAGGCTGATCGGCGTGGTGTCCCTGCGGGCGCTGGTGCTGGCAAAGAACACAGAAGAGCCTATCAAGGACCTGATGGATTCCAATGTGGTCAGCGTGAGCACCACCACCGATCAGGAGGATGTTTCCAACCTGTTCGAGAAATACGGCTTTCTGGCTATTCCGGTGGTGGACGCCGAGAACCGGCTGGTGGGCATCGTGACCATTGACGATGCCATCAGCATCCTGCAGGACGAGGCCAGCGAAGATATTGCAAAGATGAACGCAATCGGCCCCTCCGACAAGCCCTACTTCAAGCAGAGCATGTGGGATCTGTACAAGAGCCGCGCACCGTGGCTGCTGTTCCTGATGATCAGTGCCACCTTCTCCAGTCTGGTCATTCGCGGATACGAGGATGCACTGGCCGCTGTGACCGTGCTGACTGCATACATCCCCATGCTGACCGACGCAGGCGGCAACGCGGGCAGCCAGAGCACCTCCACCATCATCCGCGGCATGGCGGTGGGCGATATCCAGCCCCGCGATCTGCCCCGCATCCTGTGGCGCGAGAGCCGCGTGGCCTTGCTGTGCGGCGGCACGCTGGCCGTATGCAACTTTGTAAAGCTGCTGGTGTTTGACCGCATCGCGGCTCCGGTGGCGCTGGTGGTGTGCCTGACTTTGATCTGCACCATCCTGCTCTCGCAGATCATCGGCGGCATTCTGCCGGTGGCGGCAGAAAAGCTGCATGTGGATCCGGCCGTGATGGCTTCACCCCTGATCACCACCATTGTGGATACCACCACGCTGCTGATCTACTTCAACATTGCAAAGATGCTGCTGCATCTGTAAAAGATACTCGGATCGGAATGCCCGGAGGCTTAGGAAAGCTTCCGGGCATTTTCTTTGCAAAAGGCAGGCGGCAGGAACCGGGAATGACAGGCGATTTTCAGAAAATTTCAGAAATGAAGCGAAAAAATGCGGAAGAACAGGGACGAACTATTCCTGAAAATATTTTTCAAGATATACAAGAAATGAAAAAGCTGCAAAAACCGGACGATGCAACATTTTGTAATCTTTTTGAGAGAAAAATGACATAATTTTTTTGCTTTTGTAGGGAGGTTGCAAATGTATGAAAAATTGTGATGTTTCGAGAAAAGAAATTGGCGAGCCCAAAAAGCATTTGTTGAAATAGCACAAAAGAACTCCTTCAATCTTGTGAACTTGTTCTCTTGAACAGTGGGGTGCTGCAAGGGTATAATACGAACAGGAATTACAGGTGCATGCAAGATTGCTCCTGTGAAAATGCTGAGATACGAATTGAAGGAGAACATTATTATGAAAATGATTTCGCGTCGTGACTTCCTGAAGGCATCTGCTGTTGTTGGTGCAACTGCTGCTATGACCGCCTGCGGCGGCTCTTCCAGCACCTCTACTGCTGCTTCTTCTGTTGCTGCATCTTCTGCTGCTGCTTCCAGCGCTGCTGCAACCAACGGTTCCGCAAACATCGGCGTGTGCATCTATCAGTTTGCTGATAACTTCATGACCCTGTACCGCTCCGATCTGGAAGAGTACCTGAAGGACATGGGCTACTCCGTCACCATCATGGACGGCAAGAACGACCAGAACACCCAGACCGAGCAGATCAACACCTTCCTGCAGCAGGGCGTGGACGTGCTGGTCATCAACCCCGTGCAGACCACTTCCGCACAGACCATCGTTGATACCGTCAAGCCCTCTGAGACTCCTATCGTCTTCATCAACCGTGAGCCCGACAAGAGCGTTCTGGACTCCTACGCAGACAAGTGCTGCTACGTTGGTGCTGACGCACGTCAGTCCGGTACTTATCAGGGCGAGCTGATCCTGGAGACCGAGACTCAGGGCGATATCAACGGCGACGGCAAGATCACCTACATTATGTGCAAGGGCGACCCCGAGAACATCGATGCTCAGTACCGCACCGAGTACTCCATCAAGGCCCTGACCGATGCAGGCAAGGAAGTTGAGTGCCTGTACGAGTACCTGGACAACTGGGATCAGACCACCGCTCAGCAGGACGTTGCAAACGCTCTGTCTCAGTACGGCGACAAGATCGAAGTTGTCTTCTGCAACAACGACGCAATGGCACTGGGTGCTCTGCAGTCCATCCAGCAGGCTAACCGCACCGTCGGCAAGGACATCTATCTGGTCGGTGTCGATGCACTGGCTGAGGCTGTTCAGAACGTTCTGGATGGCAACATGACCGGTACCGTGCTGAACGACGACGTGGGTCAGGCTACCGCAGCTGCTGAGGCTACCAAGCTGTACGTTGAAGGCTCCAAGGTCGAGCAGTACTACTGGGTCGACTATGTGAAGGTGACCAAGGACAACGCTTCCGAGTACGTGAAGTAAGACCAAAGTTTTCCTGAAACAATGCAAGGTGCGCAGTGGACCTTGACGGCTTGAACAAAGCTATAAAGCGCGTGCGTGCGAGAAATATTCTCCGCGCACGCGCCTTGTTTTGAAAAAAAGGTTTTTCTGCGGCCTTATAATAAACGACAAGGAGGCTCTGCGGAATGTCAGAATACCGTCTGGTAATGAAAGGCGTGGTCAAGACCTTCCCCGGCGTCAAAGCGCTGGATCACGCCCAGTTGGAGCTTCGCCCCGGTAAGGTCATGGCGCTGATGGGTGAAAACGGCGCCGGTAAGTCCACACTGATGAAATGCATGTTTGGCATTTACAAGATGGACGAGGGCGAAATTGAATACGAGGGCGAAAAAGTTACCATCACCACCCCTCTGGATGCACTGAACCGCGGCATTGCCATGGTGCATCAGGAACTGCAGCCGATCCCGGCACGTACTGTGGCCGAGAACATCTGGCTGGGCCGCTACCCCACCAAAAAGTACGGTCCTATTACGGTGGTGGATCACGCCAAAATGTACAAGGATACGGAGGAGCTGCTGAAAAAGCTGAAGCTGGAGATCAATCCCCGTGCAAAGCTTGGCTCTCTGAGCATCGCACAGATGCAGATGGTGGAAATTGCAAAGGCTGTTTCCGCAAACTGCAAGGTGCTGATCCTGGACGAGCCCACTTCCTCGCTGACCGCAAACGAAGTTGAGTCGCTGTTCCGCATCATGCGCGAGCTGAAGGCTCTGGGCGTGGCACTGGTCTATATCAGCCACAAGATGGACGAGATCAAGGTGATCGCGGACGAAGTCACCATCATGCGCGATGGCCAGTACATCGGTAAGTGGGACGTTGCCAACATGACCAAGGAGCAGATCATTGCAAAGATGGTCGGCCGTGAGCTGTCGAACCTGTATCCCCCGCTGGAGAACCATCCCTCGGACGAGGTGATGATGAAGGTGGAGGACTTTACATCCATCCATCCGCGTTCCTTCCGCCACTGCAGCTTCGAGATCAAAAAAGGCGAGATTCTGGGCGTGGCCGGTCTGGTGGGCGCACAGCGCACCGAGCTGATGGAAGGCATCTTCGGCCTGCGTGCCCATACCTCCGGTAAGGTGTGGATCAAGGGCGAAGAGGTGAACATCAAGCAGCCCCGCGACGCCATCCAGAAGAGCGTGGCTCTGCTGACCGAGGACCGCCGTGCCACCGGCATCATGGGTGTGCTGAGTGTTGCGGATAACATCTCCATTGCATCGCTGGATGCCCTGCGCAAGGGCCCCATCATGCTGGACAACAAGAAGATCCTGGATCTGGTGGCTACCAACAAGGAAAAAATGGCCATCAAGGTGCCCAGCCCCAAGACCCAGATCAAGAGCCTTTCCGGCGGCAACCAGCAGAAGGTGCTGATCGCCCGGTGGCTGGCCAACAACCCCGATGTGCTCATTCTGGACGAGCCTACCCGCGGCATCGACGTCGGTGCAAAGTATGAAATTTACTGCATCATCGCCGATCTGGCCAAGCAGGGCAAGAGCATTATCATGATCTCCTCCGAAATGAGCGAGATCATCGGTATGTCCAACCGTGTCATGGTCATGTGCGATGGCCGCATCACCGGCTTTATCGACGGTAAGGATGCCACGCAGGAGAACATCATGGCGCTGGCTACCCAGTTCGAGACCGCACCTGACGCAGCTGCGGCAAATCAGTAATTAAGGAGGCTGTCTATCGTGGAAGCTACCAAAAAATTGAATGGCAAGGCTGTGGGCAAGTGGCTCAGCAACAACGCCATTATCATGATGATGCTGGCCATCACTCTGATCGTTGGCATCATTCACCCCAACTTCTTCTCCGGCACCAACATGATCAACCTGTTCAAGAACGTGTCCATCCGCTACATCATCGCTCTGGGCATTTCCGGCTGTTTGATCACCACCGGTAACGACCTGTCCGCTGGCCGTCTGGCTGGTTTTGCAGCATGTCTGGCCTGCATCTTTGCACAGACCGAAGGCGCTTCCGGCAAGTTCTACCCCAATATGCCCACCCTGTCCACCCCCGTGGTGTTCATTCTGGTCATTGCCATCTGCGCCATCGTGGGTCTGTGCAATGGTCTGGTGGTCAGCTACCTGAAGGTGCAGCCCTTCATTGCTACCTTGGGTATGCAGCAGGTGGTCTACGGTATCTGCCTTGTGTACACCGGCGGTACCCCCATCGGCTCTTTGAACAAAAACTTCACCTCTCTGGCCTCCAACACTATCATCGGTGTGCCTGTGCTGATCTGGATCGCTCTGATCGTGGCCGGGTGCTTCTGGTTCCTGTACAACAAGACCCGTCACGGCAAGTACATGTACGCCATCGGCGGCAACGAGGCTGCTGCTGAGGTGGCCGGTGTCAACGTCAACGCCACCAAGATCCGCATCTACATCCTGGCTTCCTGCATGTTCGGTCTGGCAGGCTGCCTGCTGGCTGCAAAGTCCGGCGGCGCATCCGTCAACACCGCACAGGGCTATGAGCTGGATGCCATCGCAGCCTGCACCATCGGCGGTGTTTCCACCACCGGCGGCGTTGGTACTGTTCCCGGCGTTCTGGTCGGCGTTCTGGTCTTTGAGCTGATGAAGGTGGCTCTGCAGTTCATGAACGTGAACTCCTCCTACACCTACATCGTTCAGGGCCTTGTCATTATCGTGGCTGTGGCTATCGATATCCGCAAGTATCTGGCAAAGAAGTAAGAGCTTTTTCTGTGGGTCGTCTGCTTTTGGGCAGGCGGCCCGCTTTTTTTATTTGCATTTGTGTGGTATCATAAAGAAAAACAACATCAGGAGGTGTGCTTATGGCACAGGAAAACCGAACAAGGGAGCAGTTCACAGAGGAGCTTGCCCGGCGGGAAGCTGCCCTTGCGGCCCGGGAAGAACAGCTTGCACAGGAGCAGGCAGAGTTGGCCGCGCAGAAGGCGGATTTTGAGGAGGGCAAAAAGAGCCTGCTGAACAACGGCGACAAAAACTTTGTGAATGCGAAAGAAAAAATGTACGACCATTTTCCGCTGACCGTGCACCAGATGGATATTATCATCGGGGTACTGTTTGCACTGATCGCACTGTTCCTTGTGCTGGGCGTGACCCACACCAGCTTCTTCGGGCTGTTCGGAGGGTAAGTGCGTTCCTTTTCTGCAGCAGGTGATTGCATTTCATCCGCAATATGCGTATAATTTAGGATAAAAGCTCTGCCGCACTGCGGCGGCAGGAAGAGGAGTGGTGATCTTGAAAAAGAAATGGCTCGCGGCGGTGCTGGCCGGAGCTTTGCTGGCAGCAGCACTGCTGAGCGGATGCTCGTCGGTGGAGACCGTTAAACGGCTACGCTTCGGCGTGGCTGGCGAGGGCGGCATCTACCGAGAGTTCGGTGAGCGGTTCGCAGCATTGGAAAACGAGACGGACAACGGGCAGGTGGAGCTGAAGGCTACCGCCGGTTCCGCAGCGAATCTGCGTCTGCTGGCCGGCGAATACCTGCAGCTGGCCATTGCACAGGCAGACCTTGTGCAGGATGCCTATGACCAGACCGGCATCTTTGCCGACGAGGAGGAAAGCCGGGGCTTTGGTGCCGTGGCGGCGCTGTACACCGAGATCTGTCAGGTGGTGGTGCGGGCGGATTCCGACATCCAGTCCATTGAGGACCTGCATGGCAGGACGGTGAGCATTGGCGCGGAGGAATCTGGTTCGGAGCAGAACGCGCGGCAGATCTTATCTGCCTATGGTCTGAACGACAAGATGGTGAGCATGGTAAACCTGAACTATGAGGATGCCGCTGCCCAGCTGAAGGCGGGCAGGGTGGATGCCATCTTTATGACAGTGGGCGCGCCCAGCCCGGTGCTGACCGCTCTGGCAGACGAGTGCGGTATCCGGCTGCTGAACGTGGACGGTGCGGCAGCACAGCGCCTGCAGAGCGCTTACAGCGCCTACAGCGGCGTTACGCTGCCGGCAGGCACCTATCCCGGACAGACGGAGGAGGTGCAGACGGTGGGCGTGAAAGCCGTTCTACTGGCCAGCAACGCGCTGCCTGCAAAGCAGGTGCAGCAGCTGACACAGCTTCTGTTCTCCAGCCGGGAAGGGCTGGAAGAGCAGCTGGGCATCCCGCTGGACCCGGAGGAAAACGCAGTAGAGGGCGTTGGCATCCCGTTTCATGCGGGTGCGGCCGCATATTATAAGGCGGCAGGAATTACGGTCGATGAAGCGGCTGGGAACTGAGGGAAAGTAGAGCAATGAAAATCGAATTGGATATGTATCAGACACTGGCCGTTGCTGTGCTGGTGCTGATGCTGGGCAAATTTTTGCGGGCAAGGGTGCAGGTGCTGGAACGATTCTGCATTCCGGCTCCGGTCATTGGCGGCGTGCTGTTCGCCATTTTTACCTGTGTGTGCTATGTGACCGGCGTTGCCGAGTTTGCATTTGATGATATTCTAAAGGAAGTCTGCATGGTGATGTTCTTCACTTCAGTGGGCTTCCAGGCAAACCTCAAGGTGCTGAAAAGCGGCGGAAGAGCGATGATCGTGTTTCTGGGCGTGGTCATCGTGCTGATCGTCAGCCAGAACTTTGTGGCCGTGGGGCTGGCAAAGCTGCTGGGCGTGGATGCGCTGGTGGGCCTTTGCACCGGCTCCATCCCCATGGTGGGCGGTCATGGCACCGCCGGTGCCTTTGGCCCGGTGCTGGAGGACTTTGGCATTCAGGGGGCCACCACCCTGTGTACGGCAGCGGCCACCTATGGCCTGATCGCGGGCAGCATGATGGGCGGCCCCATCGGTAAGATGCTCATTGAGCGGCACAACCTGCTGGCCACGGTGGTGCCGGAGGATGACAGCCTGCTGGTGGAAGAAGAAATGAAGCACGAGCGCCACACCACCATGTACCCGGCGGCAAGCTTCCAGCTGATCGTCGCCATGGGCATCGGCACGGTGCTGTCCAGACTTCTGAGCCTGACGGGCATGACCTTCCCCATCTATATCGGTGCCATGATCGCGGCGGCTATCATCCGCAATGTGGGTGAGTATGGCGGCGGCTACACCGTGTATATGGGCGAGATCAATGACATTGGCGGCATCTGCCTTTCGCTGTTCCTGGGCATGGCCATGATCACCCTGAAGCTGTGGCAGCTGGCAGAGCTGGCCCTGCCGCTGATCGTGCTGCTGGCCGGGCAGACCCTGTTCATGATCCTGTATGTGGTGCTGGTGGTGTTCAACATCATGGGCCGCGATTACGACGCGGCGGTGATCGTATCCGGCACCTGCGGCTTTGGCATGGGCGCAACGCCCAACGCTATGGCCAACATGCAGGCCATCTGCGATAAATATTCGCCCTCGGTCAAGGCGTATCTGCTGATCCCGCTGGTGGGCAGTCTGTTTGCGGACTTTCTGAACAGTCTGGTCATTACGGTGTTCATCAATTTTATCTGAAGCTGATCTTTACAGTTCGGGCGGGCTTCCGCACCGGGAAAGGAGACGTGCAATGTCGCTTTATCACCATCTGAAAACGTGGCTCGGAAAAAAGCGGGAGCATTCCCATGAGGAAGAAACCGTGGCCGTGCCGGAGATCCATACCGGCAAGGTGGCACATCATACGGATGCGGACGGCACTCCGGCGGCAGATAAGCCGATCCACTATGATAACGTGGCTATCCCGGAAGTGCATATCCACCCGCGGCGCAAATAACCCCGATTGCTAAAAAAAGAATAGTTCCACGCCGGACAGCCCGGAGCGAATGCGCAGGCTGTTCCGGATCATAGGAAGCAGAAAAGCTCCCGTCCATCATCAGGACGGGAGCTTTTTTGCTTGCGGTAAGATCGGCGGCTTAGAGGAACACGTACTTGAGGATGAACAGCACGGTCAGCACATACATCAGGGGGCTGATCTTCTTTTCCTTGGCCTTGCCGGTGACTAGATTGATCAGGGTCCAGGAAATCACGCCGATGGCGATGCCCTCGGAAATGCTGTAAGCGGTGGGCATGGCCAGAATGGTCAGGAAGGCGGGGATACCCTCGCTGGGGTCATTGAAGTCGATCTTGACGGCGGAACCCATCATGTAGAAGCCCACGATGATCAAGGCCGGAGCCGTTGCAAAGGACGGGATGGTGAGGAACAGAGGGCTGAAGATGGTGGCCAGCAGGAACAGGATGCCGGTGGTCATAGCGGTCAGACCGGTGCGGCCGCCCTCGGTGACGCCGGAAGCGCTCTCGACGAAGACTAACTATTAAAAGTCAAGCCCTAAAATGAAAAAATCCGCCAACCAT